>LWDU01037114.1_pt1 | contig 78431 bp, 74 predicted proteins | sample 727161 | NCBI WGS metagenome assembly LWDU01 (sample SAMN04566230, study PRJNA314399) | hydrothermal vent metagenome | isolation source: deep sea hydrothermal plume seawater | place: Mexico: Gulf of California, Guaymas Basin | collected 2004-07-11
GAGTTCCATTTAAAGATGGGATTGAGATCAATAAATCAGATCAGGTCGCCGCTTAATGAAGATCTCATACACCAGATTTGACAATAACTCGGAGTTCAGTGAGCATACGGAAAGATGGCCCTTGGTTTTGAGTATGATTCGGGGTCGGAACGAGATATGCAATTTGACAGCGGAATTATTGTCGAGGGGGGGAGGAACAGAACCCTTCCTTGCCCCTGGAAATATGATTACGAGTGGCAATTTTGAGTCGTCACGGATTATGTTGAGGGGATCGGTCGGGGTGACCGAATGGATAGATGTTTTTCTCCAACTCGGGTTTGCGGATGCTGATTTTTCCTATCAACTGATTGAACCGGCCGGGGTCGAAATCATCAGTTTTAGCGGCGACTCTGGATTGGGGTATGGCCTTGGCCTGAAGGCAGCCATTGCTAATGTGGAAGGCTATCAGATCTATTCGAGTTTCCAGTTGTTTCAGATGGAAGTTGATGGCGCCTACGCAGAAAATGGTCTTGTGAATTCTGGAGCAAGCTCTGAAGCCACAGTTCAGGAGATCCAGCTTGCCTTCTTTGCGGCGAAGACCTTCGACATGTGGACACCCTACGGTGGTTTGAAGTTTTCGGAATTAAATGTGGAGATTGAGACCACGGTCCTGGTGCTTGGACTGCCCGAAACATCGATTGAAGAACACAAGGCAGACGGCAATATCGGGCTTTTTGTCGGAACAGATGTTGTCCTGAAGCCTGGATTGAGTGCAAACATTGAGTTCCGGTTTGTTGATGAGTCGGCCTTGAGTCTCGGCCTCAATTGGCTATTTTGATACAACAATCAAAATAGCTAAAGATAATTTTAAGATCCCAGGCGGCAAACGCGGCTTGGGATCTTTTTGTTTTATTTTGAAGTAAAGACTCGTTGTCGTTCTCAGTCTGATTGGATCTAAATCAAGGAGGTCGTAACGGAACTAAGTCAGATGAACCAAGTTTTTAGTTATCAAAAACTACAGGTCAGAGATGATTAACATGAGAATCAACTGCGTTGGAAGGAGTATCTTGTCCATTTGTTTCAGAGAAGAAGAATTTGAGGTGGTCTGGTTTTGGTGGACACTTTCTAAAGAATGAATTTAATTCACTCTAAGAATTGTGTCCACCAAAACCAGACCACCTCATTGTTGTCAAGACGAAAAAGGTGGATGTTATGTGTAATAAAATCATCATGTCAAAAACCAATGAGACCTCCTTTGGCGGCTCCCATGACCCTTGGATGAAAATGACATCCCCTGATAGTATTCACAAAATGATTTCGGAGTTTTCTTCCCCTCTTTATGTTGTCCAGGTAGACAACGACACTTTGTATGCCGCGATTTTGAGGGTGGAGTGGATTGCAGAACAATCCGGGATAGGGTATACATGCGTATGTTGGTCTGTAGGTGTTGTTCCCAATCAGAGCTTCCTTAAAGACCCTGCACCGATATGCGCTCAAAGTGAGTCATTTTGGACAAGTGATGAAAATGCTTCATAGAAATAATCTCTACTGCTGGAGCCGGTTTGACGAAGATCGGAATATTGATTTTCACAGTTACCTTTGGGTGAGAGAGGCAGGAAATATCGTGTTTGATCCTCTGCCATTAACGGATCATGACAAAGATCATCTCAAGGCCTTGGGCAGGGTGAGCCATATCATGATCACAAACTCAGACCATGTTCGTCATGCCAAAGTGTTGGCATATGAGACCGGGGCACCGATCTGGGGACCTGAAGCCGAAAAGAAAACCTTTCCTCTGGCCTGCGCAGTGTGGATCGGGGAGGGGAAAGCCCTGATCGAAGGACTAGATGCCTATTGCCTCACCGGCTCAAAAACAGAAGGCGAGTTGGCTTTTGTCATTGAAGACGATACACTGATCACGGGCGATCTCATACGCTCGCACACCGGGGGTTCGCTTTGCATTCTTCCCGAAGGCAAGCTGCAAGATCTAAATAACGCAATCGCCTCTGTAAAAAAGTTAGCAAGTATTGGAGGTATTCAAGCAATTCTTCCTGGTGATGGATGGCCCGTTTTCAGGGATGGCAAGGTCGTGCTGTCAGAGCTGCTTGCCTCTTTGAGTGCAAAGAAGAAACAACTCTGATAAGCTCATTCGAGCCAGGAGAAGGGAGAATACCCATCGGATATCGTTTGGGAATAACGAACAAAAAGAGGAGCGTATCACTGTGAGAATATCTTTTAATAGTGCAAAATTTTTAATCCCGATCTTGTTCTTCGCCAACATCATTTTACCCGGTTCAGTCCAGGCGCGGCCCGGGATGCGGCCTCCGACCCCCTCTGAGTTCACGACACAAGTTAAGGGCGCGTTCATCATTATCATCAATGATCTCGTCACAGTGAATGACAAGGGAAACCTTATCGCCCATGAAGTCAAGGCCGATTCTAAATTGAATATCCAGGCAAAGGTTGTCGGAAAAATTCGGGTCGGGGATAAAGGCTATTGGTATTTCAAGCGGGGGCAGACGGTCAGTTTTTTAAAATCAAGAATCTTTCTCACCAATGAGATCACCGTACCCGTTACGATCGAAGTTCTTGGTGATTTATTGAACGAACAAGAGGAATCTCAAATCCTTCCCATTCTGATCAAAGGTGAAAATGACAAAACGGGCAAGCGATTTGACCTTCGGGTTGACGGGGGAATGATGGCAGGCAAGCTGTTCCGGCCAGGCGAGTAATACAATTAGAATGCTGGTCCGTTTTCCCGATATTCTCCGTAAACCCTCCGGAAGAGATCAGAGATCTCTCCGACCGTGGCCAAAGCGCGAACTGCGTCGAGGACAAGCGGCATGAGATAGGCTCCCTCGTCTGCAGCGATTTCGAGTTGATGGAGGGCCCGCGATAATTTGAGTTTATCCCGTCGCTTCCTGATTTTCCTCAACTGCGCCACCTGTGTACGCTCAACGCTTTCCTTAATCTTTAAGGTGGAGATCGGTCTCTTTTTCTCATCCACAAAGGCATTGATCCCCACAATAATCTGCTCGCCCTGATCTATTTTCTCCTGAGTCACGACGGCGGCGCGGTGAATCTCTCCCTGTGGAAATCCCTTTTCAATCGCCAAGACCATCCCTCCCAGGGCGTCAAGCCTTTTAAAGTATCGTTGTGCCTCTTTTTCCATCCGGCTAGTGAGCCATTCGAGATAGTATGATCCCCCTAAGGGATCAATCGTATCTGCCACTCCGCTTTCGTGCGCAATAATCTGTTGGGTCCTTAACGCGATCGTCACCGCTTCCTCAGACGGGAGGGCGAGGGTTTCATCCATGGAGTTGGTGTGGAGAGACTGTGTCCCACCTAGGACAGCGGCAAGGGCCTGGAGGGCAACGCGCACGATGTTATTGTGGGGTTGCTGCGCCGTGAGGGTACATCCAGCCGTCTGGGTATGGAAGCGTAGCGCGAGCGATTTTGGATCGTGAGGCCTAAATCTGCGTTTCATCTCGTAAGCCCAAATACGGCGCGCGGCGCGATATTTTGCGATTTCTTCAAAAAAATCGTTGTGCGCGTTAAAGAAAAAAGAAAGTCGTGGTGCAAAGGTGTCAACTTTCAGGCCGGCTTTAATGGCTGAGGCTACATAGGTCAGACCGTTGTAGAGTGTAAAGGCCAACTCCTGAACTGCGGTGGAACCGGCCTCCCGGATATGGTAACCGCTGATGCTGATCGGATGAAAATAGGGGGCTTCTTCAACGCAAAACCGGATCGTGTCATTAATCAGTTTAAGGGACGCTTCCGGTGGACAGATCCACTCCTTCTGAGCAATATATTCTTTAAGGATGTCATTCTGAAGGGTCCCTTGTACCTCTTTAAAGGGAACCCCTTGCTTCTCAGCCACGGCAAGATACATGGAAAAGAGGACCATCGCCGGACCATTGATCGTCATGGACGTACTGACTTCGGAGAGCGGGATCCGGTCAAAGAGTCGGGCCATGTCGTCAAGGGTGTCGATGGCCACACCGCACTTTCCGACCTCCCCGCGAGACTTGGGATGGTCGGAGTCGTAGCCCATCAAGGTCGGCAGATCAAAGGCAACAGAGAGGCCCGTCTGGCCATTCTTCAGAAGGTAGTGGTAGCGTTTGTTGGTTTCGGCGGCCGAAGCAAAGCCGGAAAACTGCCGCATGGTCCAGAGCTGTTCGCGGTACATTGAGGGATAAATTCCACGCATAAAGGGCGCTTTTCCGGGTTGGCCTGAATCGGAAATTTGATCGGATTCACGAATCGATGCTGCGGTATAAAGGGACTTGATTTCAATCCCTGAAAGGTTGGTAAATCTCAGCTTGCGGTCTTTTTTTTCCTTTCGCATGGTAACGCTCCATTAAATGTAGAAGCAACCAATACGGCAGACACAGTAAGAAAGCTCACGCTTGAAGTAGATGGCGCGCGATCACCATCCGTTGTATTTCAGAGGTTCCCTCGTAGAGGGTCGTTACGCGGGCGTCCCGGAAAAAGCGTTCCACAGGAAATTCCTTGATGTATCCATATCCGCCAAAGATCTGGATACCTTTGTCCGCAACACGGTTGGCCATCTCAGAGGCATAAAGTTTTGCCTGGGCCGCCATCTTTGTGGTCGCTTTTCCCATTTGACGCATCTAGGCCGCACGATGGGTCAAAAGACGGGCAGCATCGATCTCAGTCTTCATATCGGCAATCATCCATTGGATGGCCTGAAAAGCGGCAATCGGTTTTCCAAACTGATGACGCTCTTTGGCATAGGCAATTGAGGCCTCCAGGCAACCCTGAGCAATTCCAACCGCCTGTGCCGCAATTCCAATCCGACCTCCATCCAGAGTGGTGAACGCAATCTTTAATCCCTCATTTTCTTCTCCAAGCAAATTCTCTCTGGGGACACGGCAATCCTCCAAAATAAGTTCTGCCGTGTCCGACCCACACAGCCCCAACTTCTCTTCAACCTTCCCTACCGTGAATCCGGGCGAATCGGTCTCCATAATAAAGGCGGAAATCCCTTTTTTCCCGCGGGAAGGATCTGTCACGGCATATACGATAGCGATATCGGCATGTTTTCCGTTTGTAATAAAACGTTTCGTGCCATTGAGAAGATATGCGTCCCCATCCAATCTTGCCCGGGTGGCGATGGCCCCAGCGTCGGAACCGGCTCCAGGTTCCGTCAAGGCATAACAGCCCAGCATTTCTCCCTTTGCAAGAGGGATCAGAAAGCGCTTCTTTTGGTCTTCGGTTCCAACGCGGAAGATCGGGTCACAGACGAGGGAATTGTTGACGGTCATGATGACCCCCAGAGACGCCCAAACCTTTGAGATCTCCTCCATCGTCAGGATGTAGGTCACGAGGTCCATGCCCGAACCGCCATACTCAAACGGGATGAAGGCCCCCATCAATCCGATTTTTCCCAGCTTCTCAACCAGGACCGCTGGAAATTCACCGGCGTGGTCCAAAGCAGAAACAAGCGGCGCGACCTCTTTTTCGGCAAAGCTTCTCACCATCCGGATGACCATCTTCTGTTCTTCTGTCAAATGGATGTTCATGAGGCACTCGACTCCTGGGGATACCGGTAAAACCCTCTCCCCGTTTTTCTTCCGAGATAGCCTGCCTCAACATATTTACGTAGAAGGGGGGCAGGACGATACTTGCTGTCGGCAAATTCCGTGTAGAGAATCTCCATAATGTCCAGACAGGTATCCAGCCCGATCAGGTCCGCAAGGGCCAGTGGTCCCATGGGGTGATGCAGCCCTAAACTCATAGCGGCATCAATATCTTCAGCGCTTCCAACGCCCTCAGTAAGGACACAGACCGCTTCGTTGATCATCGGCATAAAGATCCGGTTGACAATAAAACCCGGGTAATCCTTGGAGACAATGACCGTCTTCCCCAGTTTTTCGACAAACTGTTTCACCTGTGCAAAGGTCTCATCTGAGGTCAGCCATCCACGGACCAGCTCAACCAGCTTGATGGAAGGGGCGGGATTCATAAAATGTATCCCGATAACACGTTCCGGCCGGTCCGTCGTCGCCGCAAGTCGGGTGATCGGGAGGGAAGAGGTGCTGGTGGCAAAAATAGTCTCTTTGGGACAGAATTCATCGAGCCCCTCAAAGATTTCCATCTTGATTTCTTCCTTCTCGGGAACCGCCTCGATGATCAGGTCACATTGGGCCATGTCTTCAAACTTGGTTGAGAGTTTAATATTCTTAAGGATCTTTTCTCGGACCCACTCTGTCAGTTTTCCTTTCTTTACTGCTTTGTTCAGCCGGTGCGTAATTTGTTTAAGGGCCTGTTCCAATACTTCATGTTCGAGATCATATAAAATGACATGAGGACCTGCTGACGAAATCACCTGGGTAATTCCCGATCCCATCTGTCCGGCTCCAACGATTCCGACAACCTTGAATTCCATTCACACTCCTTTTTAGTATGAGCTATAATTATTTTCAGAACGGGTAATGAGCAGCGCAAGCGCCTCCCCTCCGCCGATACACAGGCTGGCGATCCCCCGAGAGAGGTTCAAGTCTTCAAGGAGATGGAGAAGGGTTGTCAGAATTCGGCTTCCGCTGGCACCAATGGGGTGCCCCAGGGCGATCGCCCCACCCCGGAGATTAACCTTCTTTGGATCAATCCCCAGCTCTCGGATGACCGCCAAAGATGAGGAAGCAAAGGCTTCGTTAATCTCGAAGATGTCAATCTCGTCCACGGAGAGTTCCACCTTTTTGAGCAGGGAGGCAATGGCCTCAAGCGGCGCCGTCGTAAAGAGGGCTGGGTCCGTTGCCGTAGAGGTATAGGCAACGACCGATGCCCGCATCGGTATCCCGATCCGAAGCGCCGCACCCTCTGACATGAGGACCAGCGCGGCCGCACCGTCATTGAGCGAGGACGCATTGCCCGCCGTCACATTTCCATCTGACTCAAAACACGGCCTCAACTTTCGAAGTTTTTCAAGGTCTATTCGGCCCGGCTCCTCGTCTATAGAAACAATCGATGGAGAGTCAATCCTTGTTTCTTTCTCCCCCCCTAGCTTAACTGGAACGATTTCTCTTTTAAACCCTCCAGACTCCTGGGCCTCGCGTGCCCGACGATAACTTTCGATCGCATAGTCATCCATTTCCATTCGAGAGAGCTGATACTTTCTCGCACAGGCCTCCGCCGCCGACCCCATATGGAAATCGTTATAGACATCCCATAGACCGTCATGAATGAGGCTGTCGGTCAAGATCCCGTGACCGAGACGATAACCGGACCGGGCCCGGTCCAGCAGATAAGGGGCATGGGTCATGCTCTCCATCCCCCCTGCAACCACGATCTCCGCGTCACCGACCGCAATGGCTTGTGTTCCCATGATCACGGCCTTAAGACCCGAACCGCAGACCTTATTAAGGGTCGTACAGGGAACGTGTTCCGGGAGACCGGCTCCCAGGGCGGCCTGCCGGGCCGGGGCCTGGCCCAGGCCTGCCGACAAAACATTCCCCATGACGACCTCATCAACCTGATCGCTTGAAATACCGGCCTGGCGTACAACTTCAGTGATTGCGATGCTCCCAAGCCCTGTGGCCGATTGCGAGGCGAGTGCCCCCTGAAAACTTCCAATGGGTGTCCGAATGGCCCCCGCAATGATGACCTTATGACTCATAAAAAGGCCTCCACTTCCTGAAAAATTATTATAACATATCCCCTATTCTCATACACCTTTGCAAGGGGAATCTCCTAAAGGATTTTAAGGAACCGGTTTTGATTATGGTATAATACAGTCGGACGCAGAATTGACCCGATAACTATCTTAATAAGGGGAGGTTGATGCCGAAAAAGGTTCTCAAGAGGTTCGAGGTCACATACCTTCAGATCTTGAATGAAACCGGGCAGACCGATCCAACCCTCCAGTACGGACCCCAAAAAATTACTGAAAAAGAAGCCAGGGCTTTCTATCATTCGATGGTCCTGATCAGGGCCTTTGATGAAAAGGCGCTGAACCTCCAGCGTGCAGGACGGATCGGCACCTATGCCTCAATACTGGGACAAGAGGCCATTCAGGTCGGATGCGCCTTTGCGCTCGATCAATCCGATTGGCTCTTTCCCGCCTTCCGCGAAAGCGGCCTCTTGCTCCTGCGTGACATCCCCATGAAGATGCTTTACCAGTACTGGTCAGGCGACGAACGCGGAAGCGCCTTTCCGGAAAACCACCATGACTTCCCAGTATCCATCCCTGTCGGGACCCATATTCCGCATGCCGTCGGGGCCGCCTGGGCGGCCCAATTCAAGCGAGATCCGATTGCCGTCATGGCCACTTTCGGGGACGGCGCGACATCGAAAGGGGATTTTCACGAAGGGCTCAACTTCGCCGGTGTTATGCGGCTCCCGGTTGTCTTCGTCTGCCAGAACAACCAGTGGGCCATCTCACTCCCACTGTCACAGCAGACCGCATCCTCCACCCTGGCACAGAAAGCAATTTCCTACGGTTTTGAAGGCTTACAAGTTGATGGGAATGATGTCTTTGGAGTATATGTTTCCACGAAGAATGCACTTGAGAAAGCCCGTCAGGGAGGAGGACCAACCCTGATCGAATGTGTGACCTATCGTCTGAGCGACCATACTACGGCGGATGACGCCTCCCGGTATCGTTCAGAAGAAGATGTTGTAATCTGGCGGAAGAAAGACCCGCTTACCCGGCTTCGCACATACCTGGAGAAAGAGTATCACTGGTCGAATTCTGAAGAGACCGATCTCCTTCAGGAGACAAAAAAAAAGATTGCTTCGGCGGTCGCAGAACTCGAGTCGCTCGAACCGCCCGACCCTGAGGAGATGTTTGACCATGTTTTTGAAACATTGTCTCCCGCTCTCATCCAGCAGAAGAACCAGCTCAGGAAGCGTCTACAAGGGGAGAGTAAGTCTTGAACTGTAACCCAGCATACCTCTATTTTGGCTTCGCGAGACCCATTCCTTCATGGCAGGGCGCGAGGAGCGCAGAACCGAAGCGTATGCCTATACGTGAGGATTCGAGTACCACAGCAACGGAGCCATGTGGGAAAAGAGGGGTGTGCTGAATGGTTACGAAGAAACTTACCCTTGTCCAGGCCATCAACCAGGCGCTCCGGCACGAAATGGAGAAGAACCCCGACATGGTATTGCTGGGAGAAGACATCGGTCTGGATGGGGGGGTCTTTCGAACAACGGAAGGTCTGATCGATCAATTCGGCGATAATCGCGTGGTCGATACCCCGCTCTCGGAATCAGGTATCGTCGGCGTGGCCATCGGAATGGCCGCTTATGGCTTGACCCCTGTCGTTGAGATTCAGTTCATGGGCTTTCTCTATGGCGCGATGGAACAACTCATCTCACATGCCGCGCGCCTTCGGACTCGAACGCAGGGCCGATACACCTGTCCGATTGTTGTCCGCAGCCCTTATGGCGGAGGGATTCATGCGCCCGAACTTCATTCGGAAAGCACGGAGGCCCTGTTTATTCATACCCCCGGTCTCAAGGTTGTGACTCCCTCCACCCCGGCAGAGGCCAAGGGTCTTCTTCTGTCCTCAATCCGGGATCCCGATCCGGTCATTTTTTTAGAACCGGCAAGGATATACCGGGCGATCAAGGAAGAGGTCCCGGAAGGGGAGTATCTTATCCCACTGGGGAAGGCCCGGACTCTCATGGAGGGAAAGGACATCACCCTGATCACATGGGGGGCAATGGTCCATCCTGTGTTAAAGGCTGCAGACCGAATGGCCATGGAAGGGGTTGAAGCAGAGGTCATCGATTTACGTACCCTTTCGCCACTCGATATTGAGACCCTTCTCTGCTCGGTAAAAAAAACGGGGCGCGCCGTGATCGTCCACGAGGCTCCCCGAAGCTGCGGACTCGGGGCGGAGATCTCAGCTCTGCTTTGTGAGGAGGCCCTTGACGCGCTGGAAGCCCCTGTTCTTCGCGTGACCGGGTTCGATACCCCCTTCCCGCTTCCCAAAATGGAAAAATATTACCTGCCTGATGTTGACCAAATCGTAGAGACCATCGAAACGGTTGTGGGTTATTAATCATGCAGAAGACCTTCAAATTTCCCGATGTGGGTGAAGGGATTGCGGAGGGTGAAATCGTCCGGTGGTTGATCTCCGAAGGGGATATGATCAAGGAAGACGAACCCATCCTCGAGATCGAAACAGACAAGGCGGTTGTCAGCCTCCCCTCCCCTTATACCGGAAAGATCTTATCTAGGCAGGGAAATCCTGGAGACATCATTCCCGTCGGCGCGGTCCTGATTACAGTCGAGATAGAGGAAGAGGCGGATTTTAAAAAGGCCGTCCCTTCGGAGAAGACCTCGGGAAAAAAGAAGGATGCCGGATCGGTTGTCGGACAGATTGAAGAATCGGAGGAGGAATTTGTCATCCGCCCTGTCCCTATCAACCCAGATCCTCCCGGTACTAAAAGGATTCGTGCCATTCCCTCCGTCCGGCGCTACGCGAAAGAACGAGGCCTTGATCTTACAAAGATCCGGGGAACCGGAAAGGAAGGACGAATTACACGCGAGGATGTTCAACGCGAGGCCGCAACCTCGCCGCTCGGCCCAAGTGAACGCGTGCCCTTTCGGGGAGTCCGCCGAAGCGCCGCGAAACGTGTGACGGCATCAACTCAGCATGTTGCTGCAGTGACCTTTGTGGACGATGCCGACATCACAGCCCTGGAAAGGGTCCGATCGAACAAGAAGGAAATGGCCGAGGAGAAGGGCTTCAAGTTGACCTCTCTCCCCTTCATCATCAAGTCGGTCGTCGCGGGTTTAAAGGAATACCCCTATCTGAATGCCATGCTGGATGAAGAAAACGAAGAGATCCTACTCAGAAAATATTACAATATAGGCATCGCCGTCGATACTCCCCAAGGACTGATGGTCTTTGTCATCAAGAAGGCCGATGAGAAAAGCATCCTTGAGTTGGCAAAAGAAATTTCCATTTTGACGGAAAAGGCATTCTCCAGAACAATAGACCTCTCCGAGTTGAAGGGAGGAAGCTTTACCCTCACCAACTATGGTGTGATCGGAGGGATCTACGGAACGCCGATTATCAACTACCCCGAAGCCGGGATCCTGGGGCTCGGAAAAATAGAGGACAGAGCCGTGGTCCGCTCAGGAGAAATTGTCATCAGAAAAATTCTCCCCCTCTCTCTTACTTTTGACCACCGAATCATATATGGTGCCGAAGCGGCCCGCTTCATGAACACCGTCATCAAACACCTGGAAGACCCCGACCTGATGCTCATTGAAGGCAAGTAGGCCCATTTTCACACACCATCCTAAAACAGTTTTGCTTCTGGCGTCTACACCCCACCGAGTCTGTTTTTTCCACAGACTGTGTAATATCTCCACGGTAGACCTTTCATCAACTTTTTAAGTGATTGAAATAAAATAATAATTTTTATCCTACAGATCGCAATTGTTGGCATCTTCCTTGCTTTGTGTAGTTTCAAAGAGTTCATGCCCAACTCTGGAGAATGCTCTGGTCGCATATAGACAAAGGGGTGCCAGAGGGCTTCGGGGCGGGCTTGTAAGGGATTGAATGAAGGTGTTGAAATTAAAAAAGATGGAGGGATTAAAATGAAACCAGGAAGAATAAAACAACTCATATGCAGCGTTATGTTGGGAATCTTTGTATTGTCAGTCGCTCCGGCATCCCATGCCATAGAAATCAAATTTCTAAAGGTGAAGTACAATAAAGTGCAAGGCAGGGTGGATTCCGGGATGAAGGAAGTGGTCGGGTTAACCTTTAGCCAGAGGACAAATCAAGAGGCCTTGGGGGAAGTGATTGCGGCAGGCGGGCCGGGAATGAACATTGACCAGATGGAGTTCGGCAGGACGATTAGTATCGCGGGACAATTAGGTTGGCTGGGAAACCGGGCAAAGGGGAGATTGGCGACTGCAACGCAAGAACTCAATGCCGTTATTATGAAGGAGGCGAAGATCTTGGGACCGGGCGCGATCCAGGAGCGGCTGGGCGCCATGATACTGGCGAATGCGCAGGTAAAACTTGTCCACATGGCTGATGCGAGAATTGATGATGTTTTCAATGCAGGGCAAGGTCAAGAGGCCCTGGGACGCCAGATTGTCAAGGGGGCGCGGCTCCACTGGGCAAGCGGAGAGATGGGAAAGGCCGTCTTTGCGACGATTCAAGGGCGGATCACGCCGGGAATTTCAAGAGAAGTGATCCGGACGATTCAAACGACCGGAGGATTTGGACACGAAAAAGATTTTCGTATCGGCCTGGCCGTTCTGACGGGTGAGCGAGGAAGGGAACTGACCCAATTGATGCCGCCTGAAATCACAACGGCTTCCGGAAGTGCCGTCACCTATGCGGGCGCGGGCTGGGGTGGCTTTGCGGAATATGGTTTTGCCACCGTGGCCGGGTTTATCTTCGTCATGTATCTGTTTGCCGGGATCATGACCGATGTTGAACCCCCGGTCGAAAAAGAAGAAGAAAAAACCTACGAATATCAGAAAGCGGCCTAAGCCAGAGGAAAGCCGAAACAAGCGGTTCGTATTCAGGAAAGAGAGCCCCGCCAGCAGGCGGGGCTCTCTTATTAGGAAACCTTGGTGCGCCTGGCTGGAATCGAACCAGCAACCTACAGCTTAGAAGGCTGTTGCTCTATCCGATTGAGCTACAGGCGCATCGTAATAGCGTGGAAGATAAACTGGTCGGGGTGAGAGGATTTGAACCTCCGACTCCCTGCTCCCAAAGCAGGTGCGCTGCCAGGCTGCGCCACACCCCGTTCACTCTTTAAATACCCTGTTAATACGCTGAATACAATAATCAAAATCTACCCTAGTTCCGCGTTTGGGAATCTTGGGTCAGTTCTTACTCTCAATCCGTTTTTGTAAACTCCGGATCGCAGCGCGAATCGCCTGTCCACGATGGCTTATCTTGTTTTTTTCATCAAGGGAGAGTTCGGAAAAGGTCTTGCCACAGGCCGGGATAAAAAAGACCGGATCGTAACCGAAGCCGCCACGGCCGACTTCAGAATGGGTAATCCTCCCCTCGCAATGCCCCGCAACGAAATCCACCCTTCCCCTCGGATCGGCAACGGCCACGGTACAAACAAACCGCGCGCCTCTTTTCGCATCGGGAAAATCTTCCAGATTCTCCAAGAGTTTTTTCCGGTTGTCGGCGTAAGTAACCCCTTCTCCCGCATATCGTGCCGAGTAAAGCCCCGGTGCGCCGTCAAGCGCTACAACCTCAAGACCGCTATCGTCTCCCATGGCCCAATGGCCTGTTTCTTTCGCGACAAACTGCGCCTTGAGAACCGCATTTTCGCGATAGCTTGTCCCGGTTTCAGGTGGGAGTTTCAGGTGAGGAAAGTCGGAAAGCGTCAGGAGGTCGATATCGGGCAGCTCTCCCAGGATCGATCGGATTTCTTCTGCCTTGTGCGGGTTCTCCGTCGCCAGGACCAATTGCACTTACTTTAGAACTCCCAAAAGATTTTTTTGAATGCTGACCAGTTTTTTAATCCCCCCGGAGGCCAGCTTGAGGAAGACATCGAGTTCATCTTTTGTAAAGGGCTCCTGTTCTGCCGTTCCCTGGACCTCTACATATCTTCCTTTTCCGGTCATCACCACGTTCATATCCACTTCTGCGTGGGAATCCTCAGGATAGTTCAGGTCCAGGAGCAACTCGCCATTGACCTTTCCGACACTGACGGCAGCGAGATAATCACGAATCGGCATCTTCTTGATCCTGCCCTCTTTTTGGAGATGCCGGAGGGAATCCACCAGGGCAATAAAAGCTCCGGTAATCGATGCGGTTCGTGTCCCCCCATCGGCTTGAATCACATCACAATCGATCCAGACCGTTCTTTCTCCCAAGCCTGTCATGTCCACGACAGAACGGAGCGATCTGCCGACAAGGCGCTGGATTTCCTGAGTTCTCCCGCCCACCTTACCCCGCGAAGATTCCCGAGAGATTCTGTCTTTGGAAGACCTTGGGATCATGGCGTACTCGGCCGTCACCCATCCCCTTTTTTTGTCTCTCAGAAAATGAGGGACACGATCTTCAATCGTGGCCGTACAGATGACCTTGGTGTCCCCCATTTCGATGAGGACGGACCCTTCCACCTGCTTCAGAAAATGACGTGTTACTTTTACCGGACGCAGTTCATTCCGTTTCCTTCCATCAACCCGCATCCCAACTCCTTTATCTAGAGTATTATACAACCATTAAAAAGAGTCGGATTATAGCGAGTGTTCCCAAAAAGATCAACCGGGACCAACAGCCCCTGGGCCAATTTTAGACTCATTCGTCTTGGCCCTTTCCGTTGACATGGGGTCGGGGTTCATGTAAATTTATGGACCGGTCGTTTCCAGGAGTCACCAGAGGGAAAGAATGCACCAATTGAAACTCTTCACAGGCAACTCCAATAGAAACCTTGCCGAAGAAATTGCCAGCTATCTTGGGATTTCCTTGGGGAAAGCAACCGTCTCTACCTTCAGCGATGGAGAGATTTTTGTCAAGATCGAAGAGAATGTCCGTGGAAGCGACACCTTCGTGATGCAATCGTCTTCAAAACCCGTCAACACCAACATTATGGAACTCCTTATCCTGATCGATGCCCTGAAGCGTGCCTCCGCGAAAGAGATTACCGCCGTCATCCCCTATTATGGATATTCGCGGCAGGACCGAAAAGACCAACCCCGGGTTCCGATCACGGCAAAATTGGTCGCCGATCTGGTGGCCGTTGCCGGGGCGCATCGTGTCCTCACCATTGATCTGCATGCCGGACAAATCCAGGGCTTTTTTAATATCCCTGTTGATCATCTTTATGCCAGCCCCGTGCTTCTGGACTACTTTAAAAAGAAGAATTTCAATAACCTCACCATCGTTTCCCCGGATGCCGGGGGTGTCGAACGGGCCAGGGCCTTTGCAAAAAGAATGAATGTCGGTCTGGCCATCATCGACAAGCGTCGGGAAGGGCCGAACCGGACAAAAATTATGAATATCATCGGAGATGTTGCCAATCGGGACATCCTGATACTGGATGACATGATCGACACGGCCGGGACCATTTCCCAGGCGGCCATTGCGATCAAGAAAAAGGGAGCCAACCAAATCTATGCCAGCTGCACCCATGCCATCCTCTCCGGACCGGCAATGGAAAGGCTGAATGATGCCCCAATCGAAGAGGTCATTGTAACCAACACAGTTCCTCCAAAAGGCGAGGGAGACCTCTACAGGAAGATCAAGGTCTTATCGATTGCATCCCTTCTGGGAGAGGCGATCAACCGGATCCACAAGGAAACTTCGGTCAGTTCTCTTTTTGTATAATGAGGCTTCAGAAAACTTAAATCTTGGAATAGAATCGCCTGTATGATTTCAGATCAGCAGTGCGGCATGAAGGAGGTTGTATGCAGAAGATAAACATTCAGGGAGAGCGGCGGACGAAGGCAGGTAAAGGGCCTGCCCGGCAATTGCGTTTTGCCGGGAAAATCCCCGCAGTGATCTACAGTGAGGGGAAATCGGCCCTCTTAACAATAAACCCCGAAGAGATTGATAAGGTCTTGCACTCTGCCTCTGGAGAAAACACGCTGATTAATCTTCAGATCACGGGGGAGAAAACAAGCGGGTCTGATCCCGGTGAGCATATTGCAATCTTGCGTGATTTTCAAAGAGATCCCGTCACAGGAAAAATACTCCACGCAGACTTTTTTGAGATCTCCATGACCGAGGCCATTTCCATTATGGTTCATGTAGAAGTGATCGGCGAGACACCCATCGGGGTAAAGGCAGATAACGGCACGCTCCAGCACAATATGCGCGAGCTTGAGGTCCGATGTCTTCCCACCTTAATCCCAGATCATATACAGGTTGATGCCTCCGCCCTGGAAGTGGGTCAATCCATCCACGTGAAAGACCTTCCTGTAAAAGAGGGGATCGCATTCCTGGCCGATCCAAACCTGGTCGTTGTTTCGGTCACGGCGGCCATCACGGATGAAAAGCTGGAATCAATGCTCTCTGCCGAGTCCGGGGAAACGAAAGAACCCGAAGTGGTGGAGGAAAAAGAGGAAAAAGAAGGAGCCGAGACAGAGGCAAAGGGAGAGAAAAAAGACAAATAACCTTCATGATCGGCTGATGGAACACCCCAGGAGAACCTCCCTGTTTCGTTGATCTGCGCGGCCTTGTCGTGAATCGTCAATTTCCCCGCAGCCCCTCCGTCGCTCGGTTCCGGGATCGAAATATTGAAGCTGATTGTCGGTCTGGGAAACCCAGGAAAAGAATACGAAGAAACCAAACATAACATCGGTTTCTGGGTCGTTGACGCCTTTGCCGGACAGCACAAGGTCTCTCTCTCAGAAAAAAAGGGAGACGCCATTTTCGGTCGTGGCCGTTGGGCCGGCGCAAATGAAGAAATTAAATTCCTCTTGGTAAAACCGCAGACCTTTATGAACAGGAGCGGTCGCTCGGTTCGTGCGATGCTTAATCTCTTTCCCGTCTCTCCTCCTGACCTTATTGTCATATATGACGACCTGGATATGCCTTGCGGACGTGTCCGTTTAAGGTCCAAAGGAAGATCCGGAGGACATCGCGGGGTCGCTTCAGTCATTGATGAAATCGGAACCGACCAGTTTATCCGTCTTAAAATCGGGATCGGGAGAGACCCGCAATCCGACCCTGCGGACCAGGTCCTGAGTCCCTTCCATCCCGATGATAAGAAGTTGGCTTTAAGCGGGGTGGAAAAAGCAGTAACTCTGCTCCCTCTTCTGCTGGAAGACCGACTCACAGAAGCCATGAACCAGTATCACACCGACTGATCCCCTCGCAGGGAATCCAGGCGAAGATTATCCTAAGGGTCTGTCCCAAAATAACATGCGTGATTGGCCGGAGACAATTTTTGAGCGAGACAAGGAGCGAAGAGTGCGCATACTGAAGTATGGGTCCCGGCCCTTCGGGGAGTCCCAGCTTTGGCCCGAGGCTGCGTTGTTCCTTAGTCACATAGCTGGAGCTATGCTCCCTCGTCACGCCTTGCCTCGGACTCAAAGCTGGGACTCCCAATCGCGCATGTTATTTTGGGACAGACCCTAACCATTAGGAAAAAAGTATGGCCATCAACTGCGGATTGATCGGACTTCCGAATGTGGGAAAGTCCACGATTTTTAATGCGATGACGCGCGGAAACGCGGCTGTCGCCAACTTTCCCTTTTGCACGGTTGATCCGAATGTCGGCATCGTCGAGGTTCCCGATATCCGCTTGACCCGTCTGACCGAAATTTATAAACCGAAGAAGGTCGCACCCACAAACATGGCTTTTGTCGATATCGCTGGCCTCGTGGCGGGAGCAAGCAAGGGGGAAGGCCTTGGGAATCAATTTTTGAGTCATATGCGGGAAACGGATGCCCTAGTTCATATCGTCCGATGCTTTGAAGACCCTGAAATTGTCCATGTGGATGGCACGGTCGATCCCACACGTGACATCGAAACCATTGACACAGAGTTGATTCTGAAAGACCTGGATACGCTTGAAAAACGACTTTTCCGGACGGGGAAAAAGGCAAAGTCAGGAGACAAGACGGCAATTTATGAAGCCGAGCTCTTGAAACAACTTCAGGACTGTCTTTCCAGCGGAAAGTCAGCGCGTACGCTATCGCTCCCCGAAGAAGCAGCCCCCTTTCTCAAAGAACTCGCCCTCTTGACGGCAAAACCGGTTCTTTATGTCGCCAATGTCCCGGAGGACAAGGTCAAGGAAGGTAATCCCTATTCCGAACGTGTCGCGGAAATTGCCCACCGCGAGGGGACATCCTCCATTATTATCAGCGGAAAGATCGAATCTGAGATCGCCGCGCTCCCACCGGAGGAATGGGAAGAGTTCTTAAACGAACTCGACCTATCCGAGTCCGGACTCTCCCGCTTGATTCAGGCCTCCTACCAGATGCTCGGACTCCTGACCTTTTTTACCGTGGGGGAAGATGAAGTCAAGGGCTGGACCATCGGGAATGAAACCCCCGCAGTCAAGGCGGCCGGGAAAATCCATTCCGATATAGAGAGGGGTTTCATTCGGGCAGAGATATTTCGCTATCAGGACCTGATCGAACATGGCAACCTGCAGGCAATTAAATCGAAAGGCCTCCTGAGACTGGAAGGAAAAGACTATTTGATTCAGGATGGCGATTGTGTCTACTTCCGTTTCAACGTGTGATTCCAAAATACACGATTGGATTTTGGGATAAACCGCTAAGTCGGCTGAAAGACAAGGCCAGAGGTCATAAGGGCGACCGAGGCGTACTCACTCGTACGTTGAGGAGGCCGTTGGCCAATAACGCAGTATTTCAGCCGACTTAGCGGTTTCTAATTCCGCAACCGCGGAATTAGACCATGATTTGACTCGGCAGGATCAAATATGTTAGTAAACATCACATAATTTTCCAATTAATCAATCGGGTTGATCATCTCATCCCAATCCTCGCTCTAAAGACTGATTTAGGGCTAATAGCCAGGAGGGTCACTTTTTGAATGCCTATGAAACAATCTATATCGTAAAACCTACCCTCTCCGAAGAAGAGATCACAAAAATAACCGACAAGATCAAGGCCCTGATTGAAAAGGACGGGGGGGAGATCGTTGGCGCGGACTCCTTTGGGAAGAAAAGGCTAGCCTACGAAGTGCGTAAGGAAAAAAGAGGGATCTATCTCATCCTCCACTTCAGAGCAACACCTGCAATCCTGTTGGAGTTAGAGCAAAGCTATCGCTTGTCTGAAACCATCATCAAGTACCTGACCATTAAGATAAGTGAAGATCAGTTAGGAAAGATGATCCCTGTCCGTGATGAAAAATCATTCTCACCCCGGGCCAGAGGAGGACGGTACTAAATGGTAAGTTTTAACAAGGTCATTCTTATCGGCAATCTGACCAGAGATCCTGAAGTACGTTACACCCCCAGCGGAACAGCCGTTGCCAGCTTTGGGCTTGCTGTGAATCATCGGTATAAACAAGGGGAAGAGATGAGGGACGAGGTCTGTTTTATCGACATTGTGGTTTTTGGGAAGCAGGCTGAAAATTGCGGACAGTACCTCTCAAAGGGACAAGGTGCCATTATCGATGGACGTCTCCAACAGCGTAGATGGGAAACGGAAGAAGGTCAAAAAAGAAACAAGCACGAAGTGGTTGCACAATCGATTCGCTTTCTCCCGAAACGGCAGGGACAGACCGAAGGGGCGGACAAAGAAGGTCCGGCCGTTGAAGAGGGTGGCGACGAGGTTCCATTTTAAGGAAGTTAGGGAGGGTGTGTGGAAAAGAAATACTTTCAAAGAAAACGTGTTTGTCGATTCTGTACTGAGAAGATAAAAGACATCGATTATAAAGATACTCAAATCCTGAAAGGATTTGTCACAGATCGTGGAAAAATTATCCCAAGGCGTATCTCAGGGAATTGTGCCGGACATCAGCGCCAACTCACAAGGGCCATAAAACGGGCCCGGAATATTGCCTTCCTGGCATTTGCAGAAGAGCGCTGACACCATTCATCTCCGGGGAAATGATTCATATTGACCCCCTGCTCACATTATTGCTATAGTTTGACCTGCCTGTATCACTGAAGTCTGATCTCCACCAAGAGGGAGAATGCCGATGCTACCTTCAATTAAAAAAACCCGAACCAAAAATGATAGAGTTCACCAGAGAACTCCGTTTATCATTCTAGAGGTCAAAGGAAAACATTCCAACGAAGTATTCCTCGCTTCCGCGGAAAATATAGGACCGGGCGGACTTTTTCTTTCCTCATCCAAAAAGCTCAAGGTAGGGGGACGCTTTCCAATAGAATTTGTCCTGCCGGATAAGAAGACAAAAATTTTCTGTACCTGTGAAGTGGTCTGGAAAAAGGACTACGACAATTTGGGCCTCGCTTCAGAAGGAATCGGGGTGCGTTTTGTTGATATGGACGCATCCCAGAAAAAGCTTATTTCTGATTGGGTCGATAAAAAACACAGGAGAAAACGTCGTCCATGAACCAATTTTTCCCCATGACTCTTTTCATAAAACGACAGTACCTACCCCTCCTTCTCCCTGTCATCCTCCTTCTTTTCATCGCACTACCCATCGCGCAAGCTGAAGTCGGAGAACTGCGGGCCGATGTCTTTGAAGCAAAAGTTCTCAAGGTCATCGACGGAGATACCATCCGCCTGGAGGATGGCAGGTTGGTCCGCTATCTTGGAATAGATGCCCCGGAAGTCCGAAAAAAAGTGGGCGGAAAATGGGTCTTTGATCCGGAACCTTTCAGTGAAGCGGCAACCGCCCTGAACAAGAAGCTGGTCGAAGGGAGGCCGGTTATCATTCAAATCGACCCGCAAAGGCCGAGGGATCGCTTTGGCCGACTCCTCGCCTATGTCTTCGTTGAGAATGAAAAGAAATACTTTGTGAATGTGGAACTCTTAAAACAGGGTCTGGCCAAGGTGAAGAACATGCCTCTGGGGACAGTACACAGGGTCCGGTTTTTTAGCGCGGAGGAGGTGGCCTGGACAGACAAACGTGGTGTCTGGTCTGAAAATGGAAACCCGGAATAAATGGAAGTCCCAATCCCCAACTTTTATTTCATGGGCATTCAATTCATCCATCTCTTCGCCCTTGCCATCTGGGTAGGCGGCATCGTCATCATCGGCGCTATTGTCGCGCCAACAATTTTCAGGAAGATAGAACCGCGAAGACGGGCCGGAGAACTCATGGGCCAGATCCTCTCGAAGTTCGACAAGGTCGCCTTGGGTTGCAGCGCGGTCTTGATCGGGACCGGGATCGTAAAGTTCTTTACCTGGGAAAATCTGACCCCATGGAATGCGACCCGCTATCTGGCCATCATGATCATGTCCGGGGTCTGTTTCTATTCGGTGTTTGTTATTTCTCCCCGGCTAAGAGTTCTGATTTCGAAACGACAATCCGAAAACAAAACGGATGAGGAGAGCTCTGAATCTGAAATTCCCCGCACAGAATTCAGCAAACTACACTTAACCTCTGTTCGGCTAATGATGGTCAATCTTGTATGCGGTACACTCGCCCTCTTGATGGCATGAGTTTACCGGAGAGATCAAACGATCGAGCATCGTAAGGAGGAATGACGGAAGGGAGATCGCCGCCTGGAAAATCGCCAGATAATGGAAAGACGTTATTAAACCTGCCCCATCTGTCTCGATCAACTGACTTCCCGCTTTTACTGCCCCAATTGCAAGATGAAGGTGGTCAAAATACGGGACTAATTCTTTTGCGGAGCACTAAAATCCTTAAGATCCCTAAGCAGAAAGCCTCTTTTCCTCAGCCTCCGCCTTTTCTATTTACTCTTTTTGTCTCCCTTCTTTTATTAAATGCCTGCAGTGCTTCAAGACAATACCGGGTCGGCTATCGTGAGGTGGGCCTCGCCTCCTGGTATGGGGATAAATTTCACGGACGTCCCACGGCCAGCGGTGAAATTTACGACATGTATGGACTTTCTGCTGCCCACAAGGAACTTCCCCTCGGGACACTCCTTCGAGTAAACGATCCCAAGACTGGCCGTTCGATCAAGGTCAAGGTCAATGATCGGGGACCCTTTATCGGGAGGCGTATCCTCGATCTTTCTTACGGGGCCGCAAAAAAACTGGGTGTGGTAGAGGCGGGAGTCACCACGGTCAAGATCGAAATTATCGGCCGCGCCCCGACATTGCGGCGGTCTCAGTCTGCCAACAATCGCTTCTTTGTGCAGGTGGGTTCTTACTCGATTCGGGAAAACGCCTTACGCATGAAACAGGAAGTCGGCCAATACTATAAAAAGGTCTACCTGAAAGAGGCCGGGACCAATCAAGGGACGCGGTATCGTCTTCGAATCGGTCCTTATCCCTCATTATCCCTCAAAAAAATCGGCACAGACCGTGGCACAAGGTCTACGCACCCGGATGACCGGAGTAAAGATTAACCCGGTCGTCTTCCGTGGCTACTAGCAAGATGCCCCTCCATTGTTGTGAAGGTTCTTGAGAATTAGCATTGTTCGGTTGTATAATGCAGGACTGTTTAGTGTGGGAGCCTGATGTCAAAAGCATTTGATGCCTTGGTCGAGGTCATGGCCCGTTTAAGGGGAGAAGGGGGTTGTCCCTGGGATCGCGAGCAAACCGCGGAATCCTTGAAACCCTTCCTGATCGAAGAGGCTTATGAGGTCTATGAAGCGATAGAGGCCGGACGGGCGGAGCCGCTCTGTGAGGAATTGGGCGACCTGCTTTTTCAGGTTCTTTTCCATGCGGAGATCGCAAAAGAACGCAAACTCTTCGATATTGAAGAGATCCTGGTTACGGTCACAGAAAAGATGACCCGCCGTCACCCCCATGTCTTCACCCCGAAGGGCGAGGGGAAGGCAAACTCCCCGATGGACAGCACGGAAGTCCTTGCAAAATGGGAGGAGATCAAAAAGAAGGAAGATCGCCATCGCGACCGGAAATCCATTCTCGACGGCATCCCAAAACAGCTTCCGGCCCTGCTTCGCGCGCATCAGCTGCAGTCGCGGGCCGCCCGCGTGGGATTTGACTGGAAAACCTCTGAGCCTATCCTCGCCAAGGTCGAAGAAGAGGTTCAGGAGCTTTGCGAGGCCGTTGCCAGAAAAGATCTCGCCGGGATTGAAAGTGAACTGGGTGATCTTCTTTTCTCCATCGTCAATGTCGCGCGTTTTCTGAAAATAAACCCGGAAGATGCCCTGCGCGGAACCATTGATCGTTTTACCGGACGCTTTCATAGGATGGAATCCGCAACGGAGAAAAATGGCGGATTGAAGACGCTTTCGCTTGAGGAAATGGATGCATTGTGGGAAGAGGCTAAACTGGCCGAAAGGGCCGCCCTCCCCCTGGATTAATGCCATTTTAAAATAAAGAGGAACCTTCAATGGCCCAACTGCGTATTATCGGCATCATGATGGCAATGATTATCGGCTTTGCCGTTTTTGTGCATCTGACGACCAAGGCGATCGTCCCGGAGAAACTGGATTCGGGAATGATCTCCTTTGATATGTCCCGCCCGCGCGCGCCCAGCGAGTCCCGGAGGGTAAAGAATCCGATTCTGGTCTCGACGGCTGTGATCGAGGAAGGGAAGAAGGCCTACCTCGGCGGGGGATGCGTGGTTTGTCACGGGAAAGAAGGGCTGGGAGACGGTGATGGCGGCATCCAGTTATCACCGCCTCCTCGGGACCTGACCGACGCGAACTTCCAACTCCTTCGCACCGACGGAGAAATGTTCTGGTCGATCGAACACGGGGTAGAGGGAACCGGAATGTTCGGGTATATCCCGAGGATGGTTTCTGAAGAAGAGGCCTGGAAGATCGTTCACTATATTCGGACATTGAGACGGGGACCAACATAATAGCAGAAAGGATATTAAGAATGAAGCAACAAATGCTATCGAGTCCAGCGGCAAAAAATCCTATCATTTACCGAACTCTCTTGCTCTTTATCATCCTCCTGGGCCTGGGTTCTTCAGGGGCACAGCCGGCCAGCGCAGATCATATCAGTGATGCAGATGTTGAGAAATTTGTCCGGGCAAAGATTGACCTGAGCGAGTCGATGGGGAATTTCTTCCGGGGCAGAAGCTCCCCGCGCTTCGGACCCGATGGGGAAGGCCCCGACATGGAGGCACTCCGAAGGCTTGAAAAAGAGATCAACAACCATGTCGCCAGCGTCCTGGCAAAACATGATCTGAGCATTGAGGAATACCAGGAAAGAAGCCCTGAGATCTTTGAAGACAAAGAAGCCGTCGACAGGTTCCTAGAGGCGCATCCGGATTTAAAGGAACGGTATGAAAAACTTCCGCAGAGCCCAAGGCGGGGAAGGCGCAGCGGTAGACCATTTTAAGGTCTTTCAGTTAGACTGGCACGAGACCCCATTCTGATGGAATGGATCGACAAGCGTCCCTGTAGGACAACCGACAGGGTTTACGACAGGAGAATCATTCATAGTGACAAACCCGGTGGAGGCTGATGTAAAGGTACTCGTGTTTACGCGAAAATTTCCGCTTGTATTGGTGCAGGCATTTGACCCCGGCAGGCAGGTTACCGTAAATGTCCCCGTCGGCGTACCTGGAGCCGTGACGATAATATCTCCGTTGGCATCATTTTTTGAATCAATGACAAAGTCAAAACGCATGGCCGTTTGCGCAGCCGCTGCACCCGTCATATCCTGCTGAATCGAGAATTCGATATGGTTGCAACGGGGCTGGTCACAGAAGACACTCGGGACGTTCGGATCGATAATTCCTCCATTCGGAACAGACCGAAAGCTCTGGAAATGTGTGATGATATTCCGGTTTACGGTCTGTCCACAGGTTGCCTCTGAATTACAATTATTGGTCACTTCACCTGACATCGGGTTAGAGAGAAATGTTCCTCCATGGATCAGGAACCCGGGAATGGTCACGTTACTCGTTCCACTAGGAACTGAGTCATTGGTCAGACCTCCGAAGCTTGCACCGACATCTGTCCCGGTTCCTATAATCGGGTTCAAGCCTGTCCCCACCTGAGTATCGGCACCGGGGGGGATCATTGGAGGAGTGACCCGACAAACAGGCACATCGGTCGGATTCACATTAATGGCTTCACCGCAAAGATTAAAATTTAACATACCCCCGTTAATAGGGATCGTTACCCCTCCAGTTTGAATTGTCCCTGGGCAGATCTCCCCTTGGTTCCCCCGGCAGTCTTCTCCGTTGGTAAAGATCGTTTGGTTTTGGGTTGTCGTTGTCAGGGACCTAGAATCAGTTGCCTGGGCGAAGTCGTAGGATAAAACATTGAAAAAGCCCAAGAAAATTATCACAATAACTGTATTCGCCTTCAAATTCATTACTTATCCTTATGGAATTGTAATGCAAGTCCCGGCCGGTGCACCCGTTGAGCAGACAAATGGTGATGCATTCATCAGCGGGACGGTGACCATCGGGAAGGTCGTTGGACTAGTCGCTGCCCCACTCTCCCGCGTAAAACTCCCTGACATTACGCCTGTATCAAACTCACGGTTGGCAGTCGTCCCATCAAAGACCGGATTCTGAATGCGTTGCGTCCAGCTGACAACCGGAGCATTAAACGTGGTTGCGGTACTCCCTGTAATCTGCCAGCTCGCCGTTTGCTCAAAAATCTGTTCACCCGCGCCGGGAGATGTGCGCGTTCCAGGTGTCCCTGTAAGTGCGGTGACCTGGTTTTCTTTCTGGAACGCACCCACACAGATTGAGGCCCCACACGTTCCCGTTGCCGGCACGGTCAGCACCCCATCACTGGTGGAGTTATTCGTCATGATAAAACGATTTTCAAGCTCTATGCCTGCATGTGCGCCATCACTGGGGAAAAAGTCCCCAACAGGATTATTACTTGCGGAGAAGGGGGCTAGGCTGTTCGTCGCAGGAAAGGTGGGAATAGTTGTCATCCCTTGACTGGCGGGGTCGAATCTTAAATCGCCGCAGTTCAAACCATTCCCGCTCGCGTCGGCTTGATCCGGAGGAATGCCATCCGCATCATTTAGAGCACATCGTGCGGGCTCGTCGTCGGAAGTATCGGGAAGGGCATCTGCGCCACGGTGGACACTCGAAATTACGCCAAACATATTATCGGTAATGGCGCCTGGGCCTAAGGAATTGAAAAAACGGCCGGACACTGTTGCACCAAGAGAAGGAGCCGTTGTTGTTATTGTCAAACTAAAAGTAATGTTCGTATCCAGTGGGTCCGGATCGGTGCCCGAGTGTTTAATGAGCGTATCGGGGTTAAAACCGGGGCAGTTTGGGCAAGCGCCCGCTCCTCCCGTCGACAGTTTGTCCACCGATTGCGTGTTGCTGAAGAAGTCGGATGTTTGAGACCATCCGTTCAGGGGAAATAACAGGACAAAAATAAATAAGGCAAAGGCAAGACGGACCACTTGGAACCTCCTTCAGCAGTCCCCCATTTTGCCAAAGAATTCAACAGAGGTCAAGGACTATTTTGCTGTTTCAGGAGCCCCTGTTTTTATGGTATCTTGGTGTCAATTTTTTATCGGGAAAGGAACCGTTTTGAACGAAGCCGATTTACCGCGCTGGGACCTGAGCGATCTCTATAAGGGGACCGACGATCCAAGGATTGAATCCGACCTGGCAACCGCTTTGAAAGAGGCGAAGGGCTTTGAGAAGCAATACCGGGGAAAGATCGGGGCAGAGGAGAGCGGAGCGAAAGGGCTTTATGAGGCGATCCGCGCGCTTGAGATGGCCCGGGAGCGGAGCGACCGGGTCATCTCCTATGCCTCGCTTGTTTTTTCTACCGATACGAATGACCCTAAAAACGGCGCCTTGTTGCAAATGGCCCAGGAGCGTCTAACCGAGATCAATAAACACCTTCTCTTTTTTGACCTGGAGTGGACCGTCGTCCCCGAAGAACGCGCAGCGGCATGGATGAAGACGCCAACCCTCGCGAAAGACCGTCACTTCCTGGAAGAGATCCGAAAGTTTGGCCCCCACCAACTCTCAGAACCGGAAGAAAAAATCCTGGATGAAAAGGCCAACACCGGCATTCGAGCCTTCCAACGCCTCTTCGACGAAGCGATCAACCTGATCCGGTTCAAGGTCAACGTAAAAGGAGAAATCCAGTCCCTGACGGAGCAGGAGACCCTGTCTCTTCTCCATGATCGACGGCGTTCCACGCGGCGCGCCGCGGCCCTCGGCCTGACGGAGGGTTTAAAGGAGCACGCACCCATCCTCACCTTTATTCTAAACCAGGTCACCGCAGACCATGCCAGTGACGACCGGCTCCGCCGGTTTTCGGATCCAATGGCCTCCCGGAACTTGTCAAGCGAGATCGACGCGAAGGCCGTGGACGCCCTCCTCTCTTCCTGTGAAGAATATTTCTTTCTTGTGGCCCGTTATTACGAACTCAAGAAAAAGGTGCTGGGGCTTGAGACCCTCTATGATTATGACCGTTACGCCCCCCTGTCTTTAATCACAGAACCCGTTACCTTTGATCAGGGGCGTGAGACCGTGCTCTCCGCCTTTCATGATTTCTCCCCGAAAGTCGAGGAGGTCGCGTCCCTCTTTTTTAAAAATCAATGGATCGATGCCGCGGTTCGGCCCGGAAAGCGGGGCGGGGCCTTCAGTCACAGCACTGTCCCGAGTGTCCACCCCTATGTCTTCGTGAACTACCTTGGAAGCCCGCGTGATGTGATGACGCTCGCCCACGAACTCGGCCACGGGGTCCATCAATGGCTCTCTCGTCAACAAAGCTATTTCAACTTTTCCACCCCCTTAACCACGGCGGAGACGGCCAGCGTCTTTGCAGAGATGCTCGTTTTTCACCGACTTAAAAAGTCAGAGAAAGATCCGGAGAAACGCCTGGCGCTGATCATGTCAAAACTCGAAGAGGATTTTGCCACCGTTTTCCGGCAGGTCGTCCTCTGCCGCTTTGAACAGATTGTTCATGCGGCGCGTCGAAGTGAGGGGGAACTCAGTACCACACGGGTCAATGACCTCTGGCTGTCAGCTAACCAAGAGATGTTTAAAGGCTCCGTCACCCTGACGGATGATTACAGCTCCTGGTGGATGTACATCCCTCACTTTATCCATTCCCCCTTTTATACCTATGCTTATGCCTTCGGCCACCTCCTTGTCCTCTCCCTTTTTCAAAAATATATGGAGGAAGGGAAGAGATTTGTCCCGAAGTACTTAAACCTTCTCTCCGCAGGAGGCTCAGTGCGTCCTGATGTACTCCTTCAGGAAAAGATGGGTTTAAATATCAAAGACCCTCTCTTCTGGAGAAGGGGACTCGGCCTGCTCGAGAAGATGGTTGGCGAGGCGGAGCGCCTGGCCGACAGGAAATAACAAGAGGTGAATAACATTGTCGAACCTTGAAAACCAATATCAGATTGCCGTCATCGGCCTCGGATATGTCGGCCTCCCCCTGGCGGCAGAATTTGGAAAGCGCTTCAAAACGGTCGGATTCGATATCGACCTGGATCGGATTGAATCCCTGAAAGAAGGCGTGGATACGACCTTGGAGGTCAGTTCTGAAGGCCTGAAATCAGCGATGCGGCTCTCATACACGACAAGTTTGGCCGAACTCAAAGAGTGTAACTTCTTCATTGTGACGGTGCCCACCCCGATTGACAGTTACAAAAGGCCGGACCTGAGCGCATTGATCCGGGCATCTGAATTTGTCGGGGCCGTCTTAAAGAAAAATGATATTGTCGTCTATGAATCGACCGTCTACCCCGGCGTCACGGAGGATATCTGTGTCCCGATCCTGGAGAAGGCCTCCGGTTTGCGCTTCAATCGTGATTTTTTTGCGGGATATTCTCCAGAGCGGATCAATCCAGGAGACAAAGAGCACTCCTTCACACAAATACTAAAGATCGTCTCCGGCTCAACACCCGAGGCCCTGGAGACGATCGACGCCGTTTACCGATCTGTGATCCAGGCTGGAACCTATCGCGCGGAATCGATTCAGGTGGCCGAAGCGGCTAAGGTAATCGAAAATACACAGCGAGACCTCAATATCGCCCTGATCAATGAATTTGCCCTCCTCTTCAATCGTCTGGAAATTGACACCGAAGCCGTCCTGAAGGCCGCGGGAACCAAGTGGAACTTTTTGAAGTTCACCCCTGGCCTGGTCGGCGGCCATTGTATCGGGGTTGATCCCTATTACCTCTGCCATAAGGCCCAGGAAGTCGGATATCACCCGGATGTCATCCTCGCCGGGAGGAGGATCAATGACAATATGGGAAACTATGTAGCGGGGGAGGTCGTCAAACTCATGACCCGAAAGCGGATTCAGGTTGGCGGAAGTCGTATCCTGATCCTGGGCCTGACCTTCAAAGAAAACTGCCCCGATATCCGAAATACGCGGGTGATTGATATTGTTCAAGAGTTTGAGAAGTATCAAGCTGAGGTCGATATCTATGATCCCTGGGCAGACCCCCCGGAAGTTGAGCGCGAATATGGAATCAAACTGGTCGGGACCTTGTCCGAACATTGCTATGACGCCATCATTCTGGCCGTTCCACACAAGCAGTTTAAAGAATGGGGGAAAGACGACCTTGTTCGTTACACCCGGGAAGTTTCAGTGATCTACGACATTAAGCATCTCTTCGACCGGGCTTGGGTAGATGGAAGGCTTTAGGTCATGAAGATTCTCATCACCGGGTCCGCCGGGTTCATCGGCTTTCATCTTACCCAACGGCTTCTCTCAGAAGGAGAAGAGCTTGTCGGCCTCGATAATCTGAACGATTATTATGATGTCCGGCTCAAGACCGAACGCTTAAAAAAATTGGACGAATCGTCTCGGTTTCGTTTCCTCAAAATGGATCTGGCGTATAAAGAAGGCCTGGAAGACCTTTTTCAGAAAGAGCGCTTTGACCGGGTGATCCATCTCGCCGCACAAGCGGGGGTCCGCTACAGTCTCGAAAACCCCCATGTCTATATCGAAAGCAATCTGATGGGTTTTCTTAATATCCTCGAAGGCTGTCGACATACCAAGGTGCCCCACCTGGTCTACGCCTCCTCCAGTTCGGTCTATGGAGCGAACACCCGGATGCCTTTTTCCATTCATGACAATGTGGACCATCCGGTTTCCCTTTATGGTGCGACAAAAAAAGCCAATGAACTGATGGCCCACGCTTATGCCCACCTTTACCAAGTCCCGACCACCGGCCTTCGATTTTTTACCGTTTACGGCCCGTGGGGCAGACCCGACATGGCTCTCTTTCTTTTCACAAAAGCCATCCTCGACGGAAAACCGATTGACGTATTTAATTATGGCCGGATGCAGCGAGATTTCACCTATGTCGATGATATCGTGGAAGGAATTGTCCGGGTCACGGAAAAGATCCCTTCACCTGATCCAACATGGGACGGGGCAAGCCCTGATCCGGGAACCAGCAAGGCGCCCTATAAAGTTTACAACATCGGGAACAACAACCCTGTCGAACTTTTGAGGCTGATCGAGGTCCTGGAAGATTGTCTCGGCAAAAAAGCAGAACGTCGGCTTTTGCCGATTCAAGCGGGGGATGTACCTGCAACCTATGCCGACGTTGATGATCTGATGCGGGATGTCGGTTTCAAACCGGCGACGCCGATTGAAGAAGGGGTTCAACGCTTTGTCGCCTGGTATAAAGATTATTATCGACTGAAATAGCCCGGTTCATGTCATTTACTTCAAAAATACAAAAGCGTTTCCTCTCCTTTTCGGCCTTTATTTTTATTCGCGTTCTCATAAATATATGGCAATGGACCTGCCGGATTGAAGTTAAGGGCCCTCTCCTAGAAACCCTCAAGGGAGACGAGCCTGTAATCCTGACCTGCTGGCACCAGGACATGATCTTCAACTATGCCTATCTCCTGAAGATCAACCCGCGGCGAAAAATCGCGACGATTGTCAGTCACAGTGAAGATGGAGATCTCGCCGCCTCTGTCATCCAAAAACTGGGGGCAATCGTGGTCCGCGGCTCCAGTTCAAGAGGGGGGAGAGAAGCCTTGGGGGGGCTGACCCGAACCGTCCTTCGAGAAAAAGCAATCGGGATGATCGTCTGCGACGGCCCGAAACCACCGGGACGCATCGTCAAGCCCGGCATTCTCTTGTTGGCGCGAAAATCCGGCTGTCCGATTATGGCGATACGCTCCTGGAGTGATCGGGGGTTTCTCTTTAAAAAAAGCTGGTCGAAGCTTCATGTGGTTTTTCCCTTCTCTCGTGTCGTTATCTGGTCGGCAGCCCCACTCTCCATCCCGACCAACACAAAAAAACCAGAAATGTTGACCTTCCGACTGCATATTGAAAAGGGCTTGAATGATATGGCCGATCTGTCTGAAAGTCACTTTAAGCAACCAGACTGAATCTTCGGATTATGGAATTGACTCTCCCCTGAAGATTTGATAGCTTGCCCCCATGCGGACCAAGCTTTTTCTTAAACCATTTAAGCTTTCTGTCCCCGGCACGGCTGTCACCGGGATCACCGGGGGCGTGGTAGGTTCGTTCATGGGCGGACCCGTTTTCATTGTCGTCATGGCCTTGATCGGCGCACTGATTGGAAACGTCGTGTGGATGATGGGCGGGCAGGACTTTTTTCTCTATGTTGTGGTCGGGGTCTTCCTCGGTATTGGACTCGCAATCTTTATTAGTGGAATGGAAGCGGCATTGCTCGGTGCGGGAACCGGCGGAGCGATTGGGGGGTTTATCGCGGTGAATAAGAGCATGCTCACTAAGTAAAACCGCCGATCGTCCACAAGTCTCCTCACCGTACGTGAGTACGCCTCGGTCGCCCTTGTGACCTCTGGCCTTGTCTTGTGGACGACTTGGCGATTTTACGATACTGATCGCATACATTAGGATACAAGATTTATTGACAATGAATTCAGATTTAGATAAAGTCACCTACAGATCAAACATAGGTTGGACAGGATGATTCAAGGAAAGAGTGAGATTAAAAAGATTTCTGCCAAGGTGGGGAAGCCCTTCCAGATCCGGATCTGGGAAGACCGGACCAAGGGGGGATGTCGTTTTGTCCCGACCTTTGATACAGGCATTTTAAGACTTTTGAGTGACGAATATGACCGAATGCGGAACATTCGCGTGACCGATTCGGGGATGCGGTCTTTTGAATTTGTCGCACTGTCTTCCGGAAAGACCACCATTGAACTTGAATCAAGATATGGCTGGAAATTCTCCGCCGAAAGTCATCTAAGCTACGAAGTGGATATCACCCAATAACGAAAGGTATTTCAAATAATGGTCCCATCGTCTAGTGGCCTAGGACGTTGGCCTCTCACGCCGAAAACACGGGTTCGAACCCCGTTGGGACCACCAGTTTTTCAACAGCTTGCGTTCTTTCCTTGCTCTTCATCATTCTCATAGCGTCTTACCTTTTGCAGACCTGTCAGTCTTCTGATCTGTTTTCCCTGGAAGGTTTTTTCAATCTCCAATGAATGCAACCTTTCACGTATAATTTGTTTTTATGGTAAAGTTTATGTTATAAAGTGATTTTATCAACGGACAATATCCCCAAAGGCATGATATTGAGTAGGTATTTTTCTTCCCAGCGTGTCGGTACTTTTGCACTGCTCTTTCCGATGCTTCTCCTGCCGATGCTACACCTTCACCCGGCATACGAACATGTGCGAGGGGATGCGGAAGGTCATCAGCATCAATCTGCTGTTCATATCAATTTCTTTCCAGAGGTGACCCATGGGCACGAACGTCAGGATGATCATGATCAAGGTGTGCTGGATTTTGGCCTTTCAATAGATGTCTCACACCATAGCCTTTCCCAAGTTGCCCTCCTTCCCCTCCATATAGGACAATCTTTCCAATTCTCTTCAGTATTCAAGAAAAATCTGCTCGCCTTAGATCAGGGTTCGCCTGACCTCTCCATGCTTTTCCATTTTCAAAGAGGGGCTCTGGTACGCCTGAGTATCCCTCCTCTACAAACAAGCCAATTTTCACCCCCCTCACTCCGTGCACCTCCCTACTCCACGTAAATTCCTAAAACCATCCATCTTTAATCGCTAAAACTTTAGGCCTTTTTTCAAAGAGGTGCGTTCTTATTCGTAACGTAGCGGAGGAATTCTATGCGTTTTAATCCCATATTCGTCCTAAGTCTTGTTCTGGCGACAGGACTTTCCGGATGTAACACTTCACGTGAAAATATTAAATGGCCGGTACCGCGTCCCCTGGGTCATGACATCGCGGTCTTTCGTCCACCGGAAACACCGGGAAAGAGGGTGCCCCCCTCCTCGGTGAAGGAACCCGACGGCGAGATCACCTTGAGAAAAGCGATCGCCCTGGCACTCCTGAACAACCCGGAGTTGAAAGCATTCTCATGGGCGCTGCGAGCCCGTGAGGCCGGAAGACTGCAAGCCAGTCTAAGACCAAACCCGGAAATCGGAATTACCATCGAAAACATGGCTGGCTCCGGTGCCTTCAGCGGTACAGATGAAGCAGAAACGACGATACAACTGAGCCAAGTGATTGAGCTCGGGGCAAAGCGATTTGCAAGAACCCAGGCTGCGACACGTCAGCGGGATCTGACAGGATGGGAATATGAAATAAAGCGGATGGAAGTGTTTACCCGGGTATCGAAGGCCTTTACCGCCATCTTAAGTGCGCAAGAACGCCTCATCTTGATTGAAGAGGTTCTGCGCATCGGGAGACAGGTGGTCGAAACCGTCTCTGCAAGGGTGGATGCCGGAAAAACCTCCCCGGTTGAGGAAATTAAGGTAAAAGTCGCCCTTGCATCCATCCAAATTAAATTGGAACGTGCCAAGCGGGCCTTAATCGTTTCCCGACAACATCTGGGGGCAACATGGGGAAACACTGATCCGTTTTTTAAGCGGGCCAAGGGTCGACTTTCCTTTGTCTCTGGAATCCCGTCTCAAGAAAAATTGATGCAAAGTCTGACACAAAACCCGGAACTCGCGCGGTGGTCTGCTGAACTTTCAAGCCGTCAGGCCCTCATTGTTTTGGAAAAGAGTAAAGCCATTCCGGATCTGAACATCAGCGGCGGCCTCCGGCGTTTAAGCGGACCGGGTGAGGATGTTTTTGTCGTGGGGCTTTCCTTCCCGCTTCCTTTGATGAATCAAAATCAGGGGGGGATCCTGGAAGCGCGTCATGAACTTGCGAGGGCGGAAGAAGCGCGCCGCGCGGTCGAAGTCCGGATCAATATTGCGCTGACCGATGCCTACAACAGGCTGGCGACGGCGCGTGCCGAGCTTTCTGCGCTCAATCGTAACGTGCTTCCCGGGGCGCAAGAAACCTTTGATGCGATGAGTGAGGGCTATCGTTTAGGAAAATTCAGTCTGATGGATATGCTGGACACTCAGCGGACGATTTCTGATGTGAAAAGTCAACATCTGGATGCATTGACAGATTACCATATGGCCCTTTTTGATTTGGAGCAACTCATCGGGGAATCAATACCGAATAAGCCAATAAACGCGGACAAATCGATGGCAGATGAGAAGAAAAGGGAGGACGCTCGATGAAAAATTTTACAGAGATGATTTTAAAAATGGTGTCGGGGCTTATATTGCTGTTTGTTCTCATCATGGGGACAGCCGATCCGGTCAAAAGCGCAGAATCGCCTCATCTTGTTTTGACACTGACCGATGAAGTGATTACCAATGCTCAAATCACAGTTGAAACGGCCAGGCCCGTTCAAATAAAAACCGCCCTGACCTTTGCGGGTCAGGTGAAGCTGAACATCAAAAAGGTGGCCCATGTTGTTCCCAGGCTTTCCGGAATCGTGAGTGAAATCCGAAAAACTCTAGGGGATGTGGTCAAAAAAAACGAAGTCATTGCTGTCATTGAGAGCCGAGAGCTGGCCAATGCCAAAAGTGATTATATCGAAGCCGTAAATCGGCTCGCATTTGCCCGGAATTCTTTTACCAGAGAAGAAGCGCTTTTAAAACAAAAGATCTCTGCAAAAGAGGATTATTTTGCCAGCCGTCAGGCCCTGCAAGAAGCGGAACTGGAAAAATACGTGACTGGACAGGATTTATTTGCCCTAGGGTTGCGTTCTGCTGAACTTTCGGGGCTCGTGAATATCCCGAAGGGAAAAGAGCGTCTCATTATTTTTTCCGGTCAGTCCCTGACACGGTATGAGCTTCGTGCCGCAATGAGTGGCATTGTGATCGAAGAAAATGTGATCTTGGGTAAGGCGGTGGACAAAAAGACTCCGCTTTTTGTTTTGGCCGATATGGGCGAGATCTGGGTGGATGCCCAAGTGCTGGCCAAAGATTTGAACCGTCTCAAGGTGGGTCAAAATGCAAGGGTGACTTCCAAAAACGCAGGCCTGGGAGGATTGGGAGAGGTGATTTATATCGGACCACGCTTCGACGAAAAAACCCAGATGGGGATGGTCCGCTTAAGGCTTCAAAACCCGGACGGGAAATGGCGTCCCGGACTCTTTGTCTCGGTGGATCTGGTTCGGGAAGAGGTGGCGGCCCCAGTAGCTGTTTCTGTGAGTGCGATACAGGTTATCGGGGATCGTAGCGCGCTCTTTATTCAGGTTGGAAAGCGTTTTGAACTCCGCCCCGTAAAGCTAGGGATCTCAGACGGGCGTCAGGTCGAAATTCTGGAAGGTCTTTCCGGTGGAGAGCAGGTCGTCACCCGGAACAGTTTTGTCATCAAGGCTGAATGGCTGAACCAGGGAGGTGAACTGAAATGATTGCCCATCTCATACGTTTTGTTTTAACGCAGCGGTTGATGGTTCTGGTTACCGCTTTAGGGCTTTCCGCTGCCGGCGCGTGGTCCTTTCTGCAGTTGCCGATTGATGCCTTTCCTGATGTTTCATCCCCTCAAGTGGTCATCATTGTAAAAGCGCCTGGTATGGCACCTCTGGAGGTGGAGCAGCGGATCACCCGCTTGATTGAGGTCGAGGTGAATGGCATCCCTCGCCAGACGGTTCTGCGTTCCCTGACAAAATATGCACTTTCTTCCATTACGATTGATTTTGAAGAAGGCACCGATATCTATTGGGCACGGCAGCAAGTCTCCGAACGGCTCAACCAGGTCTGGAGCAGCCTGCCCAGCGGTGTGGAGGCCGGACTCGCACCAATCATCACCCCATTAGGTGAAGCCTACATGTTCATGGTCGAGGGTGAGGGGCATTCAAACATCGAGTTACGCGGGCTGCTCGATTGGGTGATCCGGCCTCGGCTTCTTTCCGTCGAAGGGGTGGCCGATGTGAATGCACTGGGGGGCGAAGTGAGAAGTTACCACGTGACGCCTGACCCGGAGGCGCTCCTGGCAATGGACCTGAATATCGGCGACCTGAAAAAGGCCCTGGAAAACAATAACCGTAACGCGGGCGGGGACCGGGTCGTCCGAAACAATGAGGTCTTGCTGGTTCGCACTGTCGGCCATATTACCTCAGGCGAGGATATTGAGAATATCACGGTCACAACGCAGAATGGTCAGCCCATCCATATCAAAGACCTCGCCAGTGTTCAAATCGGGTCTCTGACCCGCTATGGCGGGGTAACCAAGAATGGTGAAGGAGAATTTGTAGAAGGGATCGTCCTGAACCGGATGGGGGCCAATGCCAGTCTGACTGTTGCGGGAGTCAAAACCGCGTTGAAGGAAATCGAAAAAAGCCTTCCCGACGGCGTAAAAATCGTTCCCTTTTATGACCGGACCGACCTGGTCAATACCGCAATCGGGACAGTAAAAACCGCCTTGAGTGCGGCATTTGTTCTGGTGGTCATCGTCCTCATTATTTTCCTGGGGTATATGCGCGGGGCGATTACGGTTGCGGCGATCCTGCCTTTGAGCATCTTGTTCACCTTTATTCTGATGTACCTCGGCGGGGTCTCGGCCAACTTGATGTCTTTGGGGGGGCTGGCCATTGCGATCGGGGTACTGGTCGATCCTGCGGTTGTGGTCGTGGAAAATATCCAGACCCACCTCGCGCGTCGTTTGAAGGGGGTCGATCCTTTGCACGTTATCTACCGCGCGGTAATAGAAGTGGCACAGCCTGTCGTTTCCGGGACACTCATTATCATCGTGGTTTTTCTCCCCCTGCTCAGCCTGAGCGGTCTTGAGGGAAAACTCTTCACGCCGCTGGCGATCACTATCACTCTGGCTTTAGCCGTTTCGATGTTGATCGCCCTGACGGTGATCCCCGTGCTGGCCAGTTTTTTGATGAAATGCGGCCCCGCAAAAGAAAATCGCCTGATCGAAAGCTTAAAGAACCTTCATCGACCGATCATTGCTTTTGCATTGAGCCATCGAAAATGGTCGGTGGGTGTTTCCATGATGCTTTTGGCCGGGGCAATCAGCCTTTATCCCTTTATCGGAAAGGAATTTATGCCGGTATTGGATGAAGGCATGACGGTCGTAATTGTCGAAAAACTGCCGAGTATTTCGCTCGAACGTTCTCTCGAAATAGACGGAGACATCCAGACGGCCCTTATGGCTCTGCCTGAAATCGAAGGCGTGGCTGCCCGGATGGGCTCTGACGAGTTGCGATTAGATCCGATGGGTTTGTATCAAACGGATAACTTCCTCCTAACCAAGCCCCGCTCAGAATGGACGGTAGACGGCCCGGCCGAACTTGAAGTGAAAATTCGCGAGATTCTCGACCGTTTTCCGGGGATCGTTTATGCCTTTACACAGCCGATTGATATGCGGGTCTCAGAGATGTTGACAGGTGTCCGAGCCGCCCTTGCCGTGAAATTGTATGGTGAAGACCTTGCCTTACTTGAAGAAACGGCAAAGAAGATAGAGGCCCTTGTGGCGGAGATTCCCGGCAGTGTCGATCTCTTCCGGACAGACATCACCGGCCAGCGCTACCTGGAGGTTCGAATGCGCTCAGAGGTGATGAGCCGTTTTGGGATCAACACCGAGGACATCAATGAACTGATCAGCACGGCTGTGGGAGGAAACATTGTCACTGAGGTGATGGAAGGCGTCCGGCGAACGCCCGTGTTGCTGAGATATCCTGAATCCATGCGGAACTCCGCTGAGGCCATCGGCAATATTCGGGTAGATACCCCGACAGGAGACAAAGTCCCCATCAGCCTCCTGGCCGATATTGTAGATGTAGACGGACCGGTTCAGGTCGTTCATGAAGGCATTTTGCGGCAAGTCGTGATTCAAACGAACCTCGAAGGCCGGGATATTGTCGGTTTTGTAGATGAAATCAGGGCAGCCATTGATGAAAAAATCGTCCTTCCGCCTGGATTTTTTGTGGAATTTGGCGGCCAGTTTGAAAATCAGCAGCGCGCGGCCAAGCGGTTGGCGATTGTTGTGCCCATTGCCATTGCGCTCATTTTTCTATTTTTATTCACCACCTTCAATTCTGTTCGACAAGCAGGACTGATCATCCTGAATATTCCCTTCGCCATGATCGGCGGGATCGTTGCCCTGTATTTCTCAGGTCTCTACCTTTCAGTGCCGGCCTCGGTCGGTTTTATCGCCCTTTTTGGCATGGCGATCATGAACGGCATCGTGATGGTTAGTTATTTCAATCAGCTTCGAGAAGAAGGGCTTCCGCTTCATCAAGCCGTTCTTCAGGGTGCAGAACGGCGGCTTCGTCCTGTGCTTATGACGGCAATTACAACAGGTCTCGCCTTGATTCCCTTGCTGATTGCGACCGGGCCGGGTTCGGAGTTACAGAAACCCCTGGCGATCGTGGTGATCGGAGGGCTTTTTACATCCACACTTTTAACCTTGATATTGCTGCCGACACTCTATGCCTGGTTCGAAGGGGATGGCGAAGAGAAAATACAAAAGGAGGAAACCGGCGATGAAATGTTTGACCTTGATCGTACACGCGTCCGCGAAGCGTGACCTGGCAGATCGTCTTAGAAATATTACTGGCGTGAAGGGGTTTACATTGCTTGCATGTGAAGGACATTCCGCTGAGACCGAGCACGAACCCTTTCAAAGCGTCCGGGACCGGGTGGTGGGTTATGTCCCTCGCGTACGTGTGGACATCCTCCTGGAGGATGCACATACAGACGGCGTCATTAAAGCCCTCAAGGAAGCATTCAAAACAGATGAAAAGCAGCGTGCCCGAATCGGTATCTGGTTCATGACAGATATTTTGGCGTCTGGTAAAATATGAAAAAGGAGATCAGAATGAATTTAAAAAAATTGAAGGTCGCTGCGGGGATGCTTATGCTGATACTTATTCCTGTGCTTGCACTGGCCCATGGTATTTCTGAAGCAGATAAACAGGCCATGATCGACGGCGGTTACCTCCAGTATGTTTGGCTCGGGGGAAGTCACATGCTGACCGGCTATGACCATCTTCTCTTTATTTTCGGGGTGATCTTTTTTCTGACCGGGTTTCGTGATATCGTGAAATACATCACCATTTTTACCCTGGGACACAGCCTGACGCTTGTTTTTGCGACCATCTTCAGCATCTCGGCAAACTACCATCTCGTTGATGCCGTGATTGCCCTTAGTGTTTGCTACAAGGGATTTGATAATCTGGATGGCTTTAAAAAATACTTGAAGATGTCCTCCCCCAATCTCTTGTGGGTTATCTTTATTTTTGGTTTGATTCATGGTTTTGGTCTTTCGACAAGGCTTCAACAATTACCTTTGGGAGAAAGCGGTTTGATCTTCCGGATACTGTCTTTTAACGTCGGCGTCGAATTGGGACAGATCACGGCCTTGACTATTATGCTGTCACTTATTATCACCTGGCGCAGATTTAACTCTTTCAAGCAGTTCAGTACGGTCTCTAACGCCGGACTGATTGTGGCCGGGGCATTTCTGTTTTTGATGCAAATTCATGGTTATGGTCATACGACCGATCCGGATAGTTTCGGATTTAGTACGGACAACCACATTCACGAACATCAGCAGATGGAAGAAGAAATCATCACGCAGCAAAGAAACAGTCGCGACTCAATCTTTTAACGCAATTCAACTTTCTGGGAGGTTCAGATGAAAAAAATATCAGCTTATCTACTTGTTCTATTTGTATTTTCGGCCCCCGTGGTTTTTGCCGGCCCAGGTGGTGGCGACCATTCGCACGAATCCGCCAGCCCAATATCAGAGGACGAAGCCCTGAAAACGGCGAGTGGCGTTGTGGCGGAGATTGTCAATGAAGGGAAATTGGATAAATCCTGGGAGGTGGTTAAACCGAAACAAATTATACAGAAAACTTTTAAAAAAGGCCCAGAATGGGTGGTCACCTTTGACAATCCTCTGGCCGAAAACAAAGACAAGCAAACCTTGTACGTCTTTCTCAGTCTGTCCGGGCGTTACCTCGGTGCTAATTTTTCAGGGAATTAGTCCATCTTAATGCACTCTTATCCAAAAGTTCGAAATGAGAGTGCATTAAGATATCCTTGACAAAAATATCATCTCAGAACACAATCACACTCCATGCGGAAACAAGTCGATCAACAAATAGAGCGGCATACCAACCAGGCCCTGTTGGGTTTTTGGGGCGCACCTTTTTTTAAAAAGGCGGTCCTTGGCCTTATCTTTCTTTGTACTGCATCGGTCTTGCTTGGCGCCTGCGCTTCCCGGCAGCGTGTTCCTTCTGCCTCAGCTTTGCCCTTGGCCCTCTCCGAAAGCCCCCCGGAAGGAGAGGATAATCGCTTCTGGTGGGAGGCCCGCTTTAAAATAGTATGGCCTTCAGATCACGCTCCGGATAGCGCCGTAGACCTCCTCCTTGCACATGCCGTTATTGAGCCTTTATTGAAAGACCATGCAAAGCATCTTCTCCGCTGGCGCTTCCACCGGAGGGCCGCCCCGGACAGCACGGGCCACCAGTTCACCTTTTTTTTCTACACAAACACGGACACTGCAGCCGAACTCTTTAAAAAAATTAAAGAGAATGATCATCTGATTCAGGCGCTGTCGGCTCAGATTGTTGAAAAGGTTATTTTGGACAATCCTGACAAACCCTCTCGTCCTCAGATTGAAGACACGAGTGACCCCCAATGGTCACCCTCGCTTCAAAAGAATTGGCCTTCATACATCATGGGGGTCAGCGCCTTATGGCTTGGTCTCATCGACGATGAAATGACCCAGGTCTCGCACCTCCCGGGAATGGAAATCTCTCAACAACTTGAGACCTATCGAAAGGCTGAAATTCGCATCACGAAGTCCTGGAATCGTGAAGGTCAACACGCATTTCTTCACCACCTCAGTGCGGTGTTCGGATACGAACCCTTGCTCATCAGGAAAAATATTCTCTTTTAAGAACAGGAGAGTCATTTTATGAAATGTCACGAAGTGGACTACCAGATCATTGGAGATGATATGCAGATCGTAGAAGTCGAACTCGATCCCGGAGAAACAGTCATCGCTGAAGCAGGTGCCATGAATTATATGGACGACGGCATCACCTTCGAGGCGAAAATGGGGGATGGTTCCAATCCTGGCGAGGGTATTTTCGGTAAACTTTTGAATGTCGGTAAGCGGGTGCTCACGGGGGAATCTATTTTTTTGACCCATTTCTCAAATGAGGGCCGCAGCAAAAAACGTGTCGCCTTTGCCGCACCCTATCCCGGAAAAATTATTCCCATACATCTGGCAGACGTCCAGGGAGAGTTGATGTGCCAGAAAGATGCCTTTCTCTGCGCAGCCTTTGGGACCGAAATCGGGATTGCCTTTACAAAGCGTCTTGGCGCTGGCTTCTTTGGGGGTGAAGGATTCATTCTCCAACGCCTCCGGGGCGACGGGATGACCTTTGTCCACGTCGGGGGGACCGTGATCCGGAAGACCTTGAATAATGAACGGATTCGTGTGGATACGGGTTGTCTCGCGGCATTTACATCGGGTATTCATTATGATATTGAGCGGGCCGGCAGCCTGAAGTCGATGTTTTTCGGTGGGGAAGGTCTTTTTCTCGCAACCTTGAGCGGGACAGGGACGGTCTGGCTTCAGAGTCTTCCTTTCTCTCGAATGGCAGATCGTATTCTTCAGCATGCCCCCGCGGCCGGGGGAGGCCGCAAAGGAGAAAGCGGGATATTGGGAGGCCTGTAAGCGGCTGTGCAATATTTTCTTTGAGGAGAAAACCATGGTTTTTACCACATTGCGCAGAAATATCCTGACCCGGCCTATTTTTCGATGGGCCCGGAAGGCTTTACCAAGTCTTTCTGAAACAGAAAGAGAAGCCTTGGAGTCCGGCGATGTCTGGTGGGATGGAGAACTGTTCACCGGAGATCCGGATTGGCAAAAACTTCTTGATACCCCGCCTTCAAAACTGTCCGAAAAAGAACAGGCATTCCAGGACGGTCCGGTGGAAGAACTCTGCGGTATGTTGAATGAGTGGGAATTCAATCATGTTATTCTCGGTCTGCCGGAGCAGGTATGGGATTTCATGCGCAAAAATAAATTTTTTGCCATTATTATTCCTGAAGCATTTGGCGGGTTGGAATTTTCCGCCTATGGCCACTCAGAAGTTATCCGAAAAATTGGTAGCCGTTCTCTCGTCGCTGCCGTCACCGTCATGGTGCCGAATTCCTTAGGCCCCGGCGAACTTTTGATGCAATTCGGGACAAAAAAACAACAGGATTATTGGCTCCCGCGCCTTGCAAAAGGTGATGAAATCCCCTGTTTTGGGCTCACCAGTCCGACAGCCGGTTCGGATGCCGCATCATTACATGATAATGGAATTGTCTGCAAAAGCACCTTTGAAGGAAAGAAAGTGACGGGCATTCGCCTGAACTGGCACAAACGCTATACCACATTGGGACCTGTCGCCACGGTACTGGGCCTGGCTTTTAAGCTTTACGATCCAGAGCATATTCTTGGCGAGCAGAACGATCTTGGGATTACAGTTGCACTTGTCCCCACAGATCTAAAAGGCATTGAGATCGGCCGTCGGCATTTGCCGGCAGGACAGATGTTCCAGGTCGGACCCAATTGGGGCAAGGATGTCTTTATCCCAATGGATTATATTATTGGCGGAGAAGCGCAAATCGGAAAAGGATGGAAAATGCTGATGATGGCTCTTGCTGCAGGGCGGGGAATTTCACTGCCTTCCCTTTCAGCTTCCAGTATAGCGTTTTCTGCGCGCACGACCGGGGCTTACGCCCAGATCCGAAAACAATTCGGTATCCCCATCGGAAAATTTGGAGGGATACAAACGCTCCTGGGCCGTATGGCCGCGAGTGCCTACCTGGTTGATGCCGCCCGGAAACTCACCTGTGCCGGATTGGACGAAGGATACAAGCTTGCCGTTATTTCCGCCATTATGAAAGCACATGCAACCTCCCGGATGCGGGACTCGGTGATTGATGCGATGGACGTGCATGCCGGAAAGGCCGTGATGGATGGTCCGTTAAATTACATCGGCCAACGGTACAAGGCCTTGCCTGTTGCCATTACCGTGGAAGGGGCTAATGTTTTAACACGCAGCATGATTATCTTCGGACAAGGGGCCATTCGCTGCCACCCGTGGTTGCTCAAAGAAATGACGGCCCTCGACGAAAAAGACAAGGCCAGGGCTTTGGCCGATTTTGATAAGGCCTTATGGGGCCACGTCGGGCATGGATTCAGAACACTGGGCCGGGCGTGGTTGTGGTCCTTGAGCAAGGCTTTGATCGTACCGGCCCCACTCGTACCGGATGCAGTCCGCCCTTATTACAAAAATCTGAGTCGATATGCGGCTGGATTTGCCTTGCTGTCGGACATCGCCTTTTTGACCCTTGGCGGCACCTTGAAGAGAAGGGAAATGCTCTCGGGCCGACTCGGCGATATTCTCTCGGAGCTTTATCTGCTCTCTGCGGTTTTAAAGCGCTGGGAAGATGACGGACGCAAAGAAGAGGATCTGCCTCTTGTGGCCTATTGTATGGAGGACGGGTTTACCACAATAGAGGCACGGACGGCCGCCATCTTAAAAAATCTGCCGAGCAGGCCTTTCGCCTGGCTCGTCCGCCTGATCACCCAGCCTTTCGGCCCCCGCAATTACGGCCCATCCGATGACTTGATCAAGCAATGTGCAGGAATATTGTTGGAGTCGTCGGAAACACGGGATCGTTTGACCGGGGGATTGTATTTTGGCAATGAGGGCGACCCCGTCCATACGCTTGAAAAAGCCTTCGTCGGGGTGCAGGAGACAAGATCTCTAAGGGAAAAAATGCACAAGGCCAATATTGATGATGTCGAAGAGGCACAACAGAAGGGTATTCTGACAGACAATGAAGCCGAAAAGCTGCAGGAAACGAATGAGGCGATCGAGAAGACGATTGCTGTTGACGATTTTGCACCTGAAGACCTGGTCGGCCTCAAAGGGCATCAGGATACATGACAAAGTAATTATCGCCTCTTCCAGAAAACCCTTCGTCTAATATTAAGATACAATCGTAAAGCTGACTTAAACATGGTAAAACTCTTGGGGGTAGGAGGGTTATCTTTAAGAAATTGTGAGGCTTGAGCTGTAAAGATAAAGTTACTAAGATCGGTGAAGCCTAAACTAGGGACCACATTCAGGGGAGGAGGAGATCCTATGAAAAGAACTATTAGATATCTACTAAGCGTGATCTGTGTGGTAGGAGCTCTAAGTGCTTGTGCAACAAGCGTGACGCGGGTCAGCCCTGATAAAATCATTGACCTGAGCGGACGGTGGAATGATACGGATTCCCGCTTGGTGGCCGAAGAAATGATGAAAGAGGCCTTGATCCGGCCATGGATAGACAATTTTTCCAGTAAAAACAATAAACCGCCGACGGTTATCGTGGGAAGCATTCTTAATCGGAGCCATGAACACATCAATGTTCAGACATTTACTAAGGATCTGGAGCGGGAGTTGACCAATTCGGGCCGGGTCCGGTTTGTTGCCTCCAAAAGCGAAAGGGAAGAGCTTCGCCAGGAACGTGAGGAACAGATGGAGCATTCGAGAAAGGATACTGTAAAAGCGCCCGGCAGAGAAATCGGCGCCGACTATATGTTGAAGGGAAGTATTAACAGTATCCAGGATGAGGAGGGAGGCAGGAAAGTGGTTTACTTCCAAGTGACGCTTGAAATGATCGATATTGAGAGCAACATCAAGGTCTGGTTTGGAGATAAGAAGATCAAAAAGTTTATCAAAAAAAGACGCTTCGGCTTCTGAGAGATGGATGAGTGTGATGAGTAGTTACAGGAATTTAAGGATTAAAGGGTTCTGGTTCTTCAATTCTTGTACCTTGCTGCTGTCCTTTTCTGCTTGTAGTCCTGTGACCGAGCACTATGTCCAGGTAGATCATTACCTCGCACAGGAAAAGTATAGCGAGGCGGATCTTCTTATCGAACAGAACCAGGAAGGGTATGGCAAGAAAAATTTTGTGTTGTACAATCTGGATCGGGCCATGACCTTGCATCTTGAGGGCAGGTACACGGAGAGCAACCGCTTTCTCGATGTGGCCGAACAGCAGATCGACCTTTTGTATACGAAAAGCATTCCCGGTGAAACCGGTGCAATGTTGACCAATGACAATATGCTTCCATACGAAGGAGAAGACTTTGAGAAGGCAATGATTAACGTCATCTCCTCTTTGAACTATGTCTATCTTGGCCAGTTGGACGAGGCCCTTGTGGAAATGCGCAAGGTCGACCATAAGCTCAACCTCTTGAACGATAAGTATGAGCAAAGAAATATTTATAAGGAAGATGCCTTCGCTCGTTACCTTTCCGGTATTCTATATGAGGCCAAGGGAGAGCTTAATGATGCCTTTATTGCGTACAGGAAGGCCTTTGAAACATATAATGATTACTGGGAAGACTATGGTACCGTCCTGCTTCCAACGCTTCCGGGAGACCTTCTTCGTGTCACCGAGGCCATCGGATTGACCGAAGAATTCCAATTCTATCGGAATAAGTTCCCAAATGTCATATGGGTTTCTCAAAATGAACTCGACCGGCAGGCCGAGTTGGTGTTTCTCAGTTATGACGGCCTCTCCCCGATAAAAGAAGATTTTTTTATCGATGCCCCTGTTCCGAATGGTGAGGGAGGGTTTTACTTCATTCGAATCGCCCTTCCTCGATATATTAACCGTCTGACAGACTTAGTATATACCAATATCCGTTTGATTGGACCCCAGGGTGAGGCTGCTTCTCAGCGTACCTTTTTGGTCGAGGATATTGAGGCCATTGCAAACAAGAATCTGGACGACCGTATTGCCAGAATTACGGTAAAAGCGATTGCCCGTGCGACAAGTAAATACCTTGCAGCCCATAAAATCCGAGAGAACACTAAAGAGAATTCCCTGGCAAAATTATTGGCCGATTTGGGTACGAATATCTATTCTATTGTGTCGGAACAATCCGACAAGCGAAGCTGGAGGACCCTGCCGGGAAAGATTCGAATGGCCCGCCTGTTTGTACCTCCAGGACCCTACACTGTTTCTGTAGACTACTATGCAAATGCCGGAGGGTTAATCGCATCAAAAAACTATCAGGTCATATTGAAAGCGGGGGAAAAGCGGTTCTTGAGCCACCGTGTATTGGGACACGTTCTTCCATAAAACATGATTTTAATTGATGTGGGCTTCCACGGACTGGAGGGGGTTCTTCTACATGAAGGGACCTCGGACTCAAAGGTAACTTCTGACCTTAGGGAAGCTCTGAATAAGTCATGAATTGTTTTTTCAGGGCAAAAAATGTCCCGCTTCTGCGTTGCAAATCTTGACAATAGCGGGCTATGGCTTCGCGAGAACCATCCTCTGCGATTTGAGCCTTGAATCGATACATTATTATCTCCTGAAAAACTCAACCCAGACTTAATCAGAGCTTCCTTAGGTGAAAATAACCGTCCGGTTATCGTATACCAGGGTTTTTCTCTCTACGTGGGACCAAATGGCCCTTGAGAGGACGACCTTTTCCAGGTCACGCCCTTTCCTGATCAAATCTTCTACCGAGTCGGTATGACTCACCCTCGTGACATCCTGTTCGATGATCGGCCCGGAATCCAATTCCGATGTGACATAATGACTTGTCGCCCCAATAACCTTAACCCCTCGATCATGAGCAGAATGATAAGGCTTTGCGCCTGGAAAGGCGGGAAGGAAGGAATGGTGTATATTTATAATCCTATTTGGGTATTGATCGACAAAGTCTTTGGTTAAGATCTGCATATAGCGGGCGAGGACAATAAAATTTATTTTATGTTCCCGCATCAAAGCCAATTGGATTTTTTCCTGACTACGTTTATTCTGAGGCGTGATTTCGGAGTGATGGAAATTCATCCTGAATTGGTCTGCAATAACCTTTAAGTGAATGTGGTTACTGATAATGAGGGGGATGTCTACTTTCAGTTCTCCTGATTTGCAACGGGCCAGGATGTCGTATAAACAGTGCGGAAGTTTAGAAACGAAAACGGCCATCCGAGGAACTTCACCAGAAAAGTGCAGCTTCCACTGCATGTTGAATCGCTCACCGATGAGGCTTCCAAATGATTCACCGATTTTTTCTCTCGGGATGGAAAATCCGGTCAAATCCCATTCGACCCGCATAAAAAAAAGATCCTTCACCGGATCAACGTGCTGATCGAGATAAAGGATGTTCCCCTTGTTCTTGAAGATGAACTCGGTCACAGAGGAAACCACTCCCCTCATATCCGGGCAGTGAATCAATAAAGTCGCAGAATCAATAGCGTTGGATTTTTCTTTCATGATGATTTATCCTGATGCAGGGAAAAATCAGGTTCACTAGACAGGATTTTCCGATTCCGAATATGGCGGGAAGGGCTTGGCATGCTTACGGCAGGTCATGGAGAAAACATGACCTGCCATTTATAAAACGAGTAGAGAGCTACTTCACTGCCATGACGATGGGTCTCTTCGTCTCCTCATCCGTCTGCGTCACAGTTGATGTCGCACCCACCTCTTTGGTCATCTTAGAGGTCCCGTTGAACTGAGCCCCTTCCTCTATCGTGAGCGACGGGGTAACAATCTCACCGCTTACAACGGAACTTTTGAGGAGCTGAACCTTTTGGTGACCCACAATTCTTCCGCTCACCTTGCCGCCAACGATGATATGGTCGCCGTCAATCTCGGAAGAAATATCGGCCCCCTCACCTAAGACAAGACTCCCTTTGACCTTAATCTTCCCATCTACCTTTCCGTCAATCCGGCCCGAGCCATCAAAGCGGATATCCCCCTTGATTTCAACCCCTTTTCCCATATAGATAATCATCTCATCCACCGGACCGTTATTGCAGTCTGCTTTTCCAAAAGCCATTCCCTTCTCCTCCATCTTTTTTCACAGGATGCCGTCGATAAAAGTATAGCTGATGATCATAAAATGTCAAAGAAAAGGGATCCAGAATACTCATCAAAAAAAGGACCCGGAAACCGGGTCCTTTTCATTATTGGGCGGCGGGAACTGAAGTCTGCTCGTAACCTTTTAATATATAAGCATATGTAATAATTACAGTTTTCTCTGTACTACCATTAGTACTACCAAAAGTGAAAGTCATCTAATATTTTAGGGATAATCAGTCTCCTGGTAAAGTCGGCCCTCGGTTCGATTGTGAAGTTCGGAATGGAATAATAACAGCTTAGAAGTACCCCACCCACCATAAGTAAAGCACTATATTCTTCACCCCTTCTACATCAAAATCGGCTATTATATCCTGTTCCCACATAAAGCCGTGATGCTTAGGTGTATCAAGCATTCAATGGTGAGGGTATGCCAAAGGTCTGAGAAGGGTGTTCTAGGATGAAGTTCAACGAAGATTCACGGGTAAAAATCCCCACTATCCTGCATTTAATCCGTTTAGGATATGAATACCTATCCCTGAAAGCCCCCAAAGCCACATGGGATGAGTCAACCAACATCTTCACCAAAATCTTCCATCAGAGCATCAAGCGCATTAATCCCAATCTTAGCGACCTCGAAGCCAAGCAATACTTTGATGAGGTATCACTCTGCCTTGAAAACGAAGACCTGGGCAAAGCCTTTTACGAAAAGCTCACCAATAAATCAGGTACACGCCTAATCGACTTTGAGGATTTCAACAACAACACCTTCAACGTCGTCACTGAACTGCCCTATAAAAAGGATGATGAAGAGTTCCGCCCCGATATCATATTACTCATCAACGGCCTACCACTGGTATTTATCGAGGTCAAAAAGCCCAATAACAAAGATGGCATATTGGCAGAGCACAAGCGTATTCAAACACGCTTTCAAAACAAGAAGTTCAGAAAGTTCGTCAACATAACGCAATTAATGGTGTTCTCGAACAATATGGAATATGACGATAGCTCACCGATGCCGATTGAGGGGGCATTTTATGCCACCTCATCATATCAAAAGCCGATTTTTAACTATTTCCGAGAAGAGGAAAAGTTCAACCTAAGCGAGTTACTCTCTACGGTGGATGATGCCAGTGAAACCACGGTGCTTAGAGACAATAACCTGCTAAGCATCAAACAATCACCTGAGTTTGCCAAGAACAAAAGTCCTGATACACCTACTAACCGAATCTGTACCTCACTGTTCCAGCGTGAACGCTTGTCCTTTGTGCTGGAGTTTGCCCTGGCCTATGTGAAAGAGCGTACTGGCTTACAAAAGCACATCATGCGTTATCCACAGATGTTCGCCACCAAAGCGATTAGACGATAGTGATAACCCTATCTTAAACAGTGACTTTGAAAGGTGAGGTAAACCCATGAAAAATCATAACGCCAACAACGAACGGATTAAGCGTAAATATCTGACCTTTTTAAAGCAAGCCAAGGGACAAAATGAAGCTTCTATTGATGCCGTTGCAAAGGCGATTGCTCGGTTTGAGTCTTACAACAAACAGAAAGATTTTAAGGCATTTCACTTTGAGCAGGCGATAGGATTTAAAAAACATCTGGCCAAGCAAAAGCACCATAGAACAGGTAAGCCACTAACCCTGGCAACGATGAACGGAGCGCTTAGGCATTTAAAAGGGTTTATCGAGTGGTTGTCACAAGAGACGGGCTATAAAGTACGGATTAAGTATTCGGATGCCGAGTATTTCAATCTCTCTGAGAAAGAGGCGCGTACCGCTAAGGCAACACGCCAAAAGCCGGTTGCAAGTGTGGAACAGATTAAGCATGTATTGGAGATGATGCCGAACGAAACGGCTATTGAGAAGCGTGATAGAGCATTGATTGCCTTCACTCTGCTCACCGGGGCGAGAGATCGCGCAATCGCTTCGCTGAAGTTGAAACACATCGACTTAAAAGCGGGGACGGTCTATCAAGACGCCAGAGAGGTGAACACCAAATTCAGTAAAACCTTTACCACCGGCTTTTTCCCTGTGGGTGATGATGTGCGTGATATTGTTATTCAGTGGGTGGAGTACTTGAAGAGTGAGCTATTGATGGGAAACAATGCACCGCTTTTTCCTAAAACCAAAATGAGCCAAGATTGTGATAACAGCTTTAAAGTTGCGGGTTTGGCCTGTGAGCATTGGAGCAATGCCGCCGCGATACGAAGAATCTTCAAAAATGCTTTCTTATTGGCTGAGTTGCCCAACTTTAACCCGCATAGCTTTCGCAATACCCTGGCGGCTTTGGGTGAGAGTCTTTGCCAATCCCCCGAAGAATTTAAGGCGTGGAGCCAAAATTTAGGTCATGAAGGGGTTCTGACTACGTTTTTAAGTTACGGGGAAGTACAGCCAAAGCGACAAGTTGAGATTATCCAAAATATAGGGTTGCCCCGTGAAGCGACTACGCAAAATATAAACACTGCTGAACTCGCTAAAGCAGTTGCCCGTGAAATACAAAATCAGGCCGTGGAGTAGCGGCTATTTCATGCCAACTATTTTTAAGCCCCTGTTTCCTGTTAGGCTCATATTCCCCGTTGCGGCCTTTTCTATCTGGTCACTCCACCACGCCATCACTGGCTTTCTACGTTCGAGGTAGTTGGCTCGGTTGTAGGCATTGCGAACCTCATTATTCCCAATATGAGCAAGAGCGGCTTCAATTACGTCACCATCAAAGCCCTCTTCATTTAAGATGGTACTGGCCAGTGACCGCATACCATGGGCGACCAGCTTTTTATCAAAACCCATGCGCTTTATGGCAGTGTTTGCGGTTTGCGCGTTGGTGTGCTTTTTGGGGTCACGATCTGAGGGGAAGACAAACTGACTTCGCCCACTGATTGGCTTCATGAGTTCCAGCAACGCCAAGCATTGGCTGGATAGTGGAATAACATGCTCTTTTTTCCGCTTCATACGTTCTGACGGGATATGCCAGATGGCTGTTTCAAGGTTGATCTCATCCCAACGGGTGCCAGCGGCTTCACTGGGCCTTACCATGGTGTGAAGTTGCCACTCTATCAGGCAGCGGGTTGTGTATTTGATACTGGCTGTGGTTAGGGTGCGGAGTAGAAGAGGTAGCTCTTCAGGTTTGAGTGTGGGTAGGTGTTGTTTTGCAGGCTTTTGGAATGCCTTGCTAATCCCAGCCAGTGGGTTACTCTTTATGATGCCGGTATTAACCGCATAGATCATGATTTCATTCAGGCGTTGGCAAAGGCGTTTGATGGTCTCAAGGCTCCCTTTCGCTGCAATGGGCTTGATGGTATCAATGGCCTTAATCGCTGTGATTTTGTGGATAGGGACTTTTCCCAATTGAGGAAAAATGTGCAACTCAAGAGAGCGCCACGTATCTGATGCATGGTCACCTGAAATATCAGCCTTCTTAACTTCCAGCCATTGGGCAGCTATATATTCCAGTGTGTTGTTGTCTGCTGTCTTACTTATGCGGCTTTGCTCATCCCTGTATTCCTGTGGGTCAATATCCTTTGCCAGTAGCTCCTTGGCCTCAGTGCGCTTTTTTCGGGCATCAGCAATGGAAATTGTAGGATAAGCCCCCAGGCTCAAGCAGGTTCGTTTTTTTGTATAGGGTCTCTTATAATCAAACAACCATATTTTTGAGCCGCTTGGCATGATCCTGAGTTGTAGTCCATCACCATCATATAGCTTATAAAGCCTCTCTCTAGGTTTGGCCTGTTTTACTGCTGTATTTGTCAGTGGTTTGGTTTTAGTTGCCATTTTGGTAGTACATTTGGTCGTATTGAGTGAGTACTACCAAATGTACTACCAAAACGGCAGGATTGTCTAGAACTATTTGGGATGCTATAGGCAATAAAAAGCCCGCTAACCTTTGTTTCTAAGGCCTAGCGGGCTTTTTTAGGTTCTTGTTGAACCTTGTTCTGGTGGAGGCGGCGGGAATCGAACCCGCGTCCGAAGAAATTCAGTCAAAGACCACTACATGCTTAGTCTCTACTTTTTAAATTCGCATTAAATCCCACCTAGAGACAGGTTGAATCATCTGCTAGCCTCATAAATCTTACCCGCTCCCCTGAAGCACTGAAGCGAGCCAGCCTGCTATCTGGCATCTTCCCCCCGCGCAGACAAAGGAAGGTTGATGTCACTGCACTTAGGCAGCGAGAGCTAACGGTGTGTTAGCAACTATGTTTTTCCCATTTGTTTAACGAGCCCAATGGGACCTCGGCATGCACTCCCTGACCTCCAAACCCCGTCGAAGCCGATCGCCCCCCTTTCTCTTGTTATCAACAATCGTAATTTCTTAAAAAGTCCCCACTCCGGTTCTTACCGGGACTCAAGGGTATTGGAGCTTACTAAGACCTCTGGATTCCAGCCTCCGCCGGAATGACGAAAATGGACATTTTACCTGACCATCAAGCCTAATCCTGAACTTTTGCCCTCACCGCCTTCTCCATTTCCCGTTGGGCGGTCTTTTTGGCCTCAGTCTCTCGCTTATCGTACAGATTCTTCCCTTTGGCCAGTCCCAGTTCTACTTTTACCAAGCCACGCTTAAAATAGAACTTCAGGGGAATTAGGGTCAGTCCCTTTATTTGTGTCTGTCCAATGAATCGCTCGATCTCTCTTTTCTTGAGTAGGAGCTTCCGTCTGCGCAATGGCTCGTGATTCGCGAGATTTCCGTGACGGTAGGGGCTGATGTGACAATTATAGAGGTAAATCTCTCCTTTTTCAAGCCGCGCATAGCTGTCTTTAAGGTTAATACGCCCGTCACGTATCGATTTCACTTCGGTGCCCAGAAGGACAATGCCAGCCTCCATGGACTCCTGGATAAAGTAGTCATGGAAAGCCTTTCGATTCTTGGCGATGACAGCATCTTTCTCCTTCTTCCCAGACATCGTTATTATCCGTAATCGTAGAATTAGACTCTATGGCGGTAACATCACCATTTTTGCGTAGACCTCTCCCCCGTGTTCATAACCAGCGAACCCCTGAAAGCGTTGAGGGGGAGGCTCCGTCCGGCTTTGCCGGTAGAGGGGGCGACGCAAGCCCCTTTCCGGCTCCGCCGGATTAGGGCGTTGACTTCAATCTGTCGCTATTATAACATTGTTCCATGGCAAGCAGACTATCCTCCATTGCGCCGATCCTGAACAGGCTGGCGAAAAATGCGGGGCTGGAAAAGGGGATCGCCTCTTTTCACTTAGGAGAACATTGGGAGGAAGCGGTCGGACCCCAGATCGCAGCCCATACCCATCCTCAAGACATTCGCCATGCGACCCTGATCATCCTGGTCGACGAGGCCGTCTGGATGCATCAACTTTCGTTTATGAAGAAAGAAATTATTGAAAAGGTCAATCACTTCCTTAAAAAACGTCCCATTCAAAATATTCGCTTCCAAATCTCTTCCCTCCCACCCCCTTCCAAACCTTCTAGTAACCCTCCGGCTCCGAAGAGGGCGAAACTAAGTGATCAGGACGCCGCCATTCTGAGACAACAACTCGAACCCGTGCAAGATCACGATTTAAAGGAGGCCATTCAAAAGGCTATGCGACGGCATCTTACGGTGAAAGATTAGATGATTCAGCCTGCCTGGATTTGGCTTTGCGAAACCCATTCCTTCAGAACGAGGCACAAGGAGCGGCTTACCTAAGCGTAAATATTTTGTTTATATCTGAGGTCTTGTCGCATAGCAAGGCCGTCATGGAGGCTTCGGTGGGTGAGAGCTGAATTCTTACTCTCAAATCAGGAACCCTGAGTCAGTGACTTCAACTTATTAATCTTGCCGGTCAGGAGTTCTTTGTTCGGATAAATACCCTCTAATTCCAGGTAAAGTTGAAGCGCCTCTGTATGGCTTTTGTTTTCCTCAAAACAATTGGCCGCCCTGAACTTTGCAAAGGGACTCATTTCGTGTTCAGGGTACTCAGTGTAGAGCGTCTGGTAGATTTTGATCGCCTCATCACACTTTCCAAGAATAAAATACGTACCCCCCCCACGGTAAAGCGCCGCAGGAGCCCATTTGTTTCTTGGATCTTTCCTGGCCAGAATATCCCATTCAACACGGGCCTGCTCCAGATCTCCCAGATCAAAGTAAAGAACACCAACCTTGTATTGAACTTCCAGAACCTGATTCGGATCCGGCGTGATTTCCATTACTTTTTCATAGACTGCTATTGCCTTTTTGGGTTGGTTTAGTTTGTTATCGTAGATTTCTGCGATATAAAGATAAGCCTCCAGGGCATGGGCCTTGTCAAAGGGAGAAACAGCGACCCGAATGCTTTCATTGAAAGAGGTGATTGCCTTCTGGTAGTTGTCGAGATAGAGAAAATAAGCGACCCCTTTCCAGTAGTTGGCCTCTGAAACCACTTTGCTTTTGGGATACTCTTCGACGATCTTCTCATAGTCTCGAATTGCGCCAAGATAGTCTTCCTTTTCCCATCGAAGTTCTGCCGATTCAAGGTATTTCCTGGAGGTTCGGTCCGCAGCAGACCAAAACCACCAGAGCGTCAATGAAAGGGCACAGAGCCAAAAGACAAACCAGGGGAAAACCCTTGAACGGAGATTCATCTTGATCCCTCGTAAGGATTCAGGGAAGCTCTTATTAAGTCTGGGTTGAAATTTTCAGGAGATAAAATATTTCGATTCAAGGCGCAAATCGCAGAGGATGGTTCTCGCGAAGCGATAGCCCGCTATTGTCAAGATTTGCAACGTAGAAGCGGGACATTTTTGCCCTGAAAAATAAATTCATGACTTATTCAGAGTTTCCTCAGCATACCCATCTTTTTCTGCATGGCGGCCTTGCTGTGGAAAAGGTTCATGTGGATTCTTCCGATTCTCCTTTTTCAGCCAGCCCCGCCACGCCAATAACACGATCTCCTGCATTCATCTCGATAAGGCGGACGCCCTGTGTATTCCGGCCAATTATGCGGAGATCTTTTATCTTGAGGCGGACGATCTTCCCGATCGCGGTCATAATCATCACCTCGGCTTCCGGGTCGACCTGGAAGGCCGCGACAACGTGGCCATTCCGCTGACTGGTCTGGATGGTTATGATCCCTTGCCCCCCCCGACCCTGCGTCCGATATTCCGAAAGACCGGTCCGTTTTCCATATCCATTTTCGGTAACCGTCAGAATGGCGGAATGGCTGTCGGGCGTCAGGGTTTCCATGCTGATGACTTCATCGCCCTTTCGCAGGCGAATGCCCCGAACACCGGTCGAGACCCGACCGAGCGGCCGCGCTTCTTTTTCCTGGAACCGTATGGAGAGTCCAAGCATCGTCCCGATCAGGATATCATGGTCGCCTGCAGTCATGCCAACCGCAATCAAGCGGTCCCCCTCTGCCAGATTGATCGCCCGAATCCCGCCCACACGCGGATTTCCGTAGGCCGTCAACGCGGTTTTCTTGATGAGGCCTCGAGAAGTCGCCATGACCACAAACTTCCCCTCCTGAAACTGTTCGACCTTAAGAATGGCGCGGATCTTTTCCGTTTGTGAGATTTGAAGGAGATTCACGATCGCCTTCCCTTTAGAGGCCCGACCGGCCTCGGGGATCTGGTGAACCTTCAACCAGTAAACCCTTCCGGCATCTGTAAAGAAGAGAATATAATCGTGTGTCGAGGCGAGGAAGAGATGCGATACAAAATCTTCCTGCTTCAATCCCGCGCCAATCTTTCCTTTGCCACCCCTCCGCTGGCTGCGATAAATCGAAACCGGGTTTCGCTTTATATACCCGGTGTGGGAGACGGTAATTACCATTTCCTCATGTGCGATAAGATCCTCGATATAGATCTCTCCCGTCTCTGGGATAATCTCAGTCTTTCGCGTGTCCCCGTATTTTTCCTTGATCTCTCCAAGTTCTTCCTGGATGACTTTTTTGATAAGGAGATTGCTGGCAAGAAGGGCCTTCAGCGCCTTGATCTTCTTCATGATGGCCTGATATTCCGCGATGAGTTTTTCCCGTTCAAGGGCCGTCAAACGCTGCAACTTCATGTCAAGGATCGCCTGGGATTGTATGGTTGAGAGACCGAAACGGCTGATCAATCCCGTCCGCGCCGTCTCGGGTGAATTTGAGGCGCGAATCAAGGAGATGACTTCGTCAAGGTTGTCCAGGGCGATCTTCAACCCTTCGAGGATATGGGCACGGGCCTCCGCCTGACGAAGCTCAAAGCGGGTTCGGCGGATAATGACCTCTTTCCTGAAGTCCAGAAAAAACTGGAGGATCTCTTTGAGATTCAGAACCCGGGGCTGTTTGTTCACCAAGGCCAGCATGATAATCCCAAAAGATGACTGCAATGCCGTATGCTTGTACAACTTGTTCAGGATAATTTTTCCAATCTCTCCGCGTTTCAATTCGATGACAATCCGCATCCCGTCACGGTCGGATTCATCCCGAAGGTCCGATATCCCCTCCACCTTCTTATCCCGGATAAGAGAGGCAATCTTTTCAATCAGCCTCGACTTGTTGACCTGATATGGAAGTTGCGTCACGACGATCGTCTCCCGCTCAGTACGCGGGTTGACTTCTATGACCGCCCTCGCCCTCATGATCACGGATCCCCGGCCGGTTCTGAAGGCATCTTCGATCCCCTTCGTCCCGTATATAAATCCGGCCGTTGGGAAATCCGGGCCCTTAATCGTCTCCATCAGGCCGTCAATCGTAATGTCCGGATCTTCCAGGAGGATCATCAGGCCATCAATCAGTTCGGAGAGATTGTGAGGCGGAATATTGGTTGCCATGCCGACCGCGATACCTGCGGATCCATTCATAAGCAGATTCGGAATACGGCTTGGAAGAACAACCGGTTCAACCACGGTATCATCATAGTTGGGAGAAAAGTCAACGGTCTCCATGTCGATGTTGGCCAGCATCTCTTCAGCCAGTTTCGTCAAACGGGCTTCGGTGTAACGGTAGGCCGCAGCCCGATCACCATCAATCGATCCATAATTTCCCTGACCATCGACCAGGGGATAGCGCATGTTGAAGTCCTGCGCCATCCGAACCATAGTATCGTAGACTGCTGTGTCTCCATGAGGATGATATTTCTTGATCACCTCTCCAACCACACCGGCTGATTTAGAATAACGCCGATTCGATAAGAGTCCCTCACGAAACATTGCGTAGAGGATTCGCCGGTGAACCGGCTTCAGTCCATCCCGGACATCTGGCAGGGCCCGTCCGACAATGACACTCATCGCATAGTCCATGTAGGCGGTTTTCATCTCGGTTTCGAGATTCACCGGGATACTTCTTTCCTCTATGGGTACAGGCATGATGACTCCAGTTTATTTTAAATATCGAGATTTTTTACTTCGGACGCATGTTTTTGAATAAAGGCCCTTCTGGGTTCAACGTCATCCCCCATTAGGACGGAGAAGGTTTTCTCTGCGCCGACGATATCCTCAAGATTGACCCGAAGCAGGGTCCGCTTTTCCGGATCCATCGTTGTCTCCCAAAGCTGGTTCGGATTCATCTCCCCCAGACCTTTATAGCGTTGAATGCTGAGTCCCTTCTTCCCCCGATCCAGAATATGCTGGATGATCTCGGCCGTGGTGGAATACTCTTTTTCTCCTTCGGGGTCGGAAATACGAAACGGCGGCACGCCAAGCCCGATCCGCAACGGAGAAAGGTTCAACAGTTCCCGAAATTCAGGGGAGGTCACAAGCGCTTCATCAATCCTGAAGGTTTGGGTCGTTCCGTCTCTTTCTACCCGGCATTCGATCAGGTTTGATTTATGTTCTTCGTCTTTTTTGATCGTCGGAATGAACTTTTCAGTGGGGCAATAGGTCTTCCAGTATGTTTTGGCTCTCTCAAGGAGAACCTGCAGTTGTTCCCGGTCTTTCAGCAGGTTTCGATTTAAACCTTCTCCCTGCATCAATCCCCGGAGAGCATCCGGATCGATCTGCTTTCGCTGAAAGTGATCGATAAGCAATTCGTAAGACGTCATTTTTTTCAGGAGGGCCTTTATTTTTGCACCGCCGACAAAGGTTTCTCCGTTTGCTAAAAATATTTTAACCTCGTCACCTGATGCCCCGATCAGGTACTCTCTCAATCCGGCCTCATCCTTGATGTATTGCTCCTTCTTTCCCTTTTTGACTTTGAAGAGCGGCGGCTGGGCGATATAGATATACCCCTTTTCAATCATCGGAACCATTTGACGATAAAAAAAGGTCAGCAGAAGTGTCCGGATATGGGCCCCATCCACATCGGCATCGGTCATAATAATCACGCGGTGGTATCGGGCCTTGGCAATATCAAAATCGGTCGTTCCTATCCCGCATCCCAAGGCCGTAATCAGTACACGGATTTCCTCAGAGGAAACCATCTTGTCAAAGCGCGCCCGTTCGACATTGAGAATTTTCCCCTTTAAGGGAAGGATCGCCTGATAGCGCCGGTCTCGACCCTGTTTAGCAGATCCTCCCGCAGAATCTCCCTCGACGAGATAAATCTCGCTCCGCGCGGGATCTTTCTCAGAGCAATCCGCCAGCTTTCCCGGAAGCGTTCCCACACCGTCGAGGACGTTTTTCCGACGGATCAGTTCTCTGGCTTTTTTCGCCGCGTCCCGCGCTCTTGCTGCTGTGATTGCCTTCTCGATTATCTTTTTCGCGACACTTGGATTTTCCTCAAAGTACTCCCCAAGGGCCTCGTTCACGGCTGCTTCAACAATCCCTTTCACCTCGGAGTTTCCAAGTTTGGTCTTCGTCTGTCCCTCGAATTGAGGTTCCGGAAGCTTGATGGAAATAACAGCGGTAAGACCCTCCCGGGCATCATCCCCAGTGATACTTTCCCCGTTTTTTAAGATTTTGTTCGCCTGACCATAACTGTTGGTTGTTCGGGTCAGGGCGGCCTTAAACCCGCTGAGATGGGTTCCCCCCTCCTTGGTATTGATGTTATTGGCAAAAGAGAAAAGGTTTTCAGAGTAACTCGCGTTATATTGGAGTCCAAGGTCCAGCAGGACGCCATTCTTCTCTTTCTCTATAAAAATCGGCTTGTGAAGCGGCGACTTTGTTTCATTGAGCATCTCCACAAAAGAGACGATCCCGCCTTTGTAACAAAAGTGATCGTTTTTCTCCGTCCGCTCATCCTCAATGGATATCTCGAGTCCCTTGTTCAGAAATGCAAGTTCCCGGAGCCGGTAGGCCAGGGTATCATAGGAATATTCTGTCCCTTCGAAGATATCCGCATCAGGTTTAAAGGTAATCTGGGTCCCCCGCTTTTTAGTCTTTCCTGTGACTTCAAGAGGATCAAGCGGTTTCCCCCTTTCATACCGTTGCTGGTAAACGATTCCTTCCTGTTTTATTTCAAGCTCCAGCCATTCCGACAGGGCATTCACCACAGAAACCCCGACACCGTGCAAACCCCCGGAGACCTTATATGTTTCGTTATCAAACTTACTTCCGGCATGGAGATAGGTCAGCGCGACTTCTGCGGCCGAAACTTTTTTCTGAGGATGGAGTTTGGTCGGGATTCCACGGCCATTGTCAATAATGGTCATCGAGTTGTCTATGTGGATCATCACCTGAATCTCAGTACAATGACCGGCCATGGCTTCATCAACCGCATTGTCCACAACCTCGTAAACAAGATGGTGAAGCCCCGTCGGCCCGGTGCTGCCGATATACATCGCTGGACGTTTCCGTACCGCCTCAAGGCCTTCAAGGATCTTGATCTTTCCTGCATCGTATTCTTGTTCTTTTTTCTCTGATGGCATGGCGTTTCTTACCTCAAACCTCTCTCACATCAACCTCGCAAGCGGATCCCTTCAGCACATTTTCTGTATTGAACCGCCTGGAAGTAATGAACAGATTTAGACCCGCATCGGCATGATGACGGCTAGGAAGTTATTTGACTCTTCTTTGATTAAGCAGGGAGAAAGTGCATCCTTAAATTCGAGGGTGACCTCCTCTTTTTTCACAACGGAGAGGACATCTAGAAAATAACGGGCATTAAACCCTGTGGTCAGTCCCTCTCCCTTGAATGAAGTCACCACCTCCTCACTGGCCTCTCCCATTTCAGGATTATTCGAACTCAGGGTAATGCCCCCTTCCTGAAGGGAAAATTTAATCGCGTTTGTCTTCTCGCGCGCGAGGATAGACACACGTCGCAACCCACCTTCAAGGTCCTTCTTTATGACCGTGACCTTCTTCACGTTTCCCTTTGGAATCACCTGTTTATAGTTTGGATAAGTTCCCTCCATGAGTCTTGAGGTCAGAACAAAGGAACCTCTGCGGAAGACCAGTTGGCTTTTTCCGATCAGGAGTTCGGGCGCTTCCCCTCCCTCGTCTTCTTCCAGTGCCTTCTTAATCTCAAGAATAGCCTTTTTAGGGATGATGACCTCTCTTTCTTCCGCATCTTCACCTGCTTTAATCAAACCCTCTGCAAGGGCCAATCGATGCCCATCCGTCGCAACAAAACGGATACCCTGTTCATTTCCTTTAATCTTCTCCAACTGCAGAAGGATTCCGTTCAGGATATACCGGGTGTCGTTTTCTCCAGAGGCAAAAAGGGTCCTCCGAATCAGGGCCAAAAAGAGTGACGAATCTATAAGAATCTTCCTCTGGCTGTCTGGTGGAGGAGATGACGGAAACTCATCAGGGGGCAGCCCAACAATCTTGAAGTAGCTCTTTCCTGATTCAATCACGACCCAATGGTTTTCCTGGGTCGTGATTGTCACAGTCCCTTCCGGAAACTCGCGAATAATCTCATAAAGCTTTCTTGCCGAGAAAGTCATTTTCCCCGGTTTTAAAATTTTAGCGGGATATGAACCCCGTATTCCGATTTCAAGATCAGTGGCAAAGAGTCTGATTCCATCATCGCTTGTCTCCATGAGAATATGAGCAAGGATCGGCATTGTATTTCGCTTTTCCACAACCCCCTGGACCCGTTGTATCCCGGTCAGCAGGTCCTTCCGGTTGATCTCTATCTTCATTGCTCACTCCTCCTTAAGATGTTGAGCCAAGCTCTCTAGTGTTGTTCTTAGGTTAAAATTTTCCTGTTTCTCTTTTTCGATGTTTTTGCAGGCATGGATGACGGTTGAATGATCTTTTCCTCCAAAACGCTTCCCGATCTCTGGAAAAGAGAGATTGGTCAGTTGCCTTGAGAGATACATCCCTATCTGTCTGGGATAAACCAGATTTTTGGTCCGTCTTTTTGACTTCAGCTCAACAATCTTCACCTGAAAACGTTCTGAAACCATTTTCTGAATGTTGTCGATGGTAATGATCTTCTTTTGCTCATGGATCGTATCTCTTAAGACCCGTTTTGCCATCTCAAGGTTAATTTCATGCCCGGTGAGCGAGCTGAAGGCCCCGAGGCGAATAAGGGCACCTTCCAGCTCTCGTATGTTTGACTTGATATGGGTTGCCAACAGAAGCGTAACATCATCCGGGATGACGATTGCTTCATTCTCTGATTTTTTCCGTAGAATCGCCACCCTTGTTTCAAAGTCTGGAGGTTGAACGTCCGCAATAAGCCCCATTTCAAACCTGGACCGCAGACGTTCTTCCATACCCGACATCTCTTTAGCGGATCGGTCACTTGAAATAACAACCTGCTTATTGTCGTCATAGAGCGTGTTAAATGTGTGGAAAAACTCTTCTTGCGTTCGTTCTTTCCCGGCAATAAACTGGATATCATCGATAAGAAGAACATCAACGCTCCGATATTTACTTCGAAATTCGATCATTCTGTTGAAGCGGATTGAATTAATCAAATCATTTGTAAATTGTTCTGAAGAGAGATAGGCAACGCGAAGGAGTGGATGTCTGGAAGATATAAAATTCCCAATTGCGCTTAGAAGATGCGTCTTCCCTAATCCGACTCCCCCATATAGAAAAAGGGGATTGTAGGATATTCCCGGTTGTTCAGCAACCTTGAGAGAGGCGGCATGGGCAAATTGATTGCTTGCCCCAACCACGAAGGAACGAAATGAATATTTTGGGTTGACCGATCCTTTTCTTCTCTCACGCCGTCGCCCCAGTTTTTTTCCTTCGTTTTCTTGTTGATCTTTTTGTTCCCAAACCTCCACATTCTTTATTACAAAATGAATACGGACATTTTCTTCTGACAATTCCTTTTCCAGGGCATCTTTTATGAGAATGAAATAGTGGTCTCGAATCCATTCACAAAAAAAACTATTTGGAACAGTCACTTGTACTTCGGTCTCTTTTACAGAGAGGAGAGTCGTTGGTTTAAGCCAGGTATCGAAACTCTTTGGATTAATATGAGGTTGAATTTGTAGAAGAACCTGCTTCCAGATATGAGCCAACTGCATCAAAGGCCTTTGTTATTATCCACAATGTTGTCAACAGGTGTGAATTAGTAAAATTAACTAGTTATCAACTACTTACCCATGAACTCTCTTGGAACAATATTTGTTCCCTTTCATTTACATCAACAAGCTTGGGTATTATACATAAACATAAAATTTGAATCAAGTTTTTCTCTAAACATTGATCTCTATCAACACCAATATCATCATAAAATTTCCTTTAATATAAAGGGTCTCCATAAGTTATGCATAGAAATGTACTCCCTTTATTATTAATTACTCTTTAATCAAAAATAAAAAAATAGACTTATATTCTTTAAATAATAATAGGGTTGTTTAAAAACCGGACGATGAGGGGTCTTTATTTTTTTATCCATCCCTAAATATGTCTTACGATAGGACTTAAATTTTGATTTAAAGCTTGACATGAAAGATAAAATTTAAGATGATTGCCCTTTTAACCAGATGGGGAACGGCGATGTCTATAACATATCGGCAACCAAGTAATCGTAAGCGTAAACGGACACATGGATTTTTAAAAAGAATGGAAACGGCAAATGGCCGAAAAGTGATCAAGAGGAGGCGAGAAAAAGGAAGAAAGCGCCTCAGCGTGTAATCTCCCTTGAAGCGTCTCAGGGATAAGAAGGCGATTCAAAAGATCTATCACAATGGGAAGAGAAGAAGCTCTGGTGATCTCACCCTTTTGTATCTTGAAAATAAATCCCTCCAATGTAATTATGCAGTGCATGTCGCTAAACGATTTGGGATTGCAGTGAAGCGTAACAGGATAAAGCGTGTTTTCAGAGAACTTCTCCTACGGTTCAGGGAGAGACTTATTGGATATGACATCGTTATTCGACCAAAAAGAAAAGCAGGTGAACTCAACTTTAATAAACTGTTTCAAAGACTTGAACGTATGTTTATAGAGGCGGAAATCCCGAACCAAAAGTGATCTCCGTAGTATATACCAGAACGGTAATGTTTTACCAACAGTTTATCTCTCCTGTTTTCCCCCCGGTTTGTCGGTTTTCCCCGACTTGTTCATCCTATTCCGTTCAGGCAGTTAAAAGGTATGGTTTTATTGTCGGAATCCTGATGACCTTGAAGCGTCTGATGCGGTGCCATCCCTTCAGCAGCGGTGGCTACGACCCCATAAGTTAATATAACGACAGAGAGGAAAGAGAGTCCGTCTTATGGATAAACGGCTTATCATTTTCTTAGCATTATCCATCTTTATTATTTTTATGTATCCTTTTTTCATCACCTGGATCATCGGAACGCCTCTACAGCAACCCTCACCTCCAGTCATAGAGTTAGACGAAAAAGACCGATCTGTTGAAATCGAAACAGAGAATTCTAAGACGAGACAGGTTCGTAAAGAGGGGGATGAAGCGGGTCATAAGGAGAGCAATATCTTTGTGGATGAAGAGCTGAATCATGAGGTGGCCACAGAATTCGAAGAGAAGTTGACTGTCATCGAAAGTGATCTTTATCGAATTACACTTTCCAGCCTCGGGGGGACAATTAAGGGATGGGAGTTAAAGCAATATACGGAAAAAGATGAAGAAGGCAATGAACACCGCATAGAATTGGTTTCTGAAGGTGCGGTAGTCCATCCTTTGAGCTTTTTCACCGGGAAGAATGCGGAGAACGAAAAAAGGGTTTATTCCCTGGATACACCCCTACTCCAGTTGAGCCAGGTTAATCCTGAAGGCAAAGTTAAAATGACATTCAAAGGACCGGATGGTCAAAAAATTGTGAAGGAGCTTCGTTTCTATCATGATCAGTATCGTGTCAATCTCAGTATCCTGACGGAGGGTTACGATAATGGGTACAGCCTATCATTGGGGACTAATTTTGGTATCCACGACTGGGGAGATCAGAGAGGACGCGGTTCCGGAGCGATAAGCCTGGTCAACGGAGAAGTTGTTCTGGAAACACCTGCTAGAATGGAGGGGAATGTCACTCATGAGGGAACGCTACGGTGGATAGCCCTTCAAGACAAATATTTTTTGAGTGCTCTGATTCCTGAAGACCCCTCAGGAGAGGCAGAGGTTTACATCGAGGGAGAAGGCGAAAATTCGATCACTTCATCGATTCGTATTAAAACAGAAGAGAATCATGGGACGAGAAACTTTTCTCTGTATGTTGGACCAAAAGAATATGATCGTTTGCAGGAAATGCGGGTTAATCTGGATGAAAGCATTGACTTTGGCTGGTTTATCTCTGGAAGCTGGCTTCCGGTCAGATTAATCGCAAAACCAATCTTTTACCTTCTGAGGTTTTTCTTTAAATTTACAGGTAACTATGGGGTTGCCATTATTCTGGTAACTGTTCTCGTCAAGGCCATTCTGTTTCCAGTTACATGGAAAAGCCTTCGGTCAATGAAGGCGATGGGTGCCGTTCAACCTAAAGTTGCCGCCATCAAGAAAAAATGGGCAAAAGATAAGGAAAGACTGAACAAGGAATTGATTAATCTATATAAGGTGGAAAAGATTAATCCACTTGGGGGTTGTCTTCCGATGCTTGTTCAGATCCCGGTGTTTATCTCCCTGTTTAATATTCTGTATACAACCATTGATCTAAGGCAAGCCCATTTCATATTTTGGGTCACAGATCTTTCTGAAAAAGATCCATTGTATGTATTGCCTATCGTCATGGGTGCGACAATGATTTTACAACAATTTTCGCAACCGAGCACGATGGAGGCATCTCAAGCCAAGATGATGAAGTTTCTTCCAATCGTCTATACCTTCTTCTTCCTAAACTTTCCTTCTGGGTTGGTCCTTTACTGGTTGGTGAATAACATCCTGACGGTCGGCCAACAGATCCTTATGAAACAAGAGAAAGTTGCAGTATAAATCTAAGAAGTATCGGTTCAGAAAATGCTTGAAGTGAACGGAGAGAACGATACGATTTGTGCCATTTCAACTCCGGCAGGAAGATCTGCGATTGGCATTGTCCGTGTCAGCGGGACAAATGCCTTCTCAATCGTACAGCCGCTCTTTAAAAGAAAAGGGCGGCTGACTGATTTTAGAACACAGACGGTTCATTATTCGGAAATTCAGGATCCACATGGGAAAGAGGTTATTGATCAAGGCATATTTCTTGTTATGAAAGGTCCGGGGTCGTATACAGGTGAAGATCTTGTCGAAATTCAATCTCACGGGAACCCTGTTGGTTTAAAAAGAATCTTATCTGCGCTGGTTAAGGAGGGCGCCCGGCTTGCCGGACCTGGTGAGTTCACGCGACGTGCCTTTCTCTCCGGGAGGATGGACCTTGCGCAAGCAGAAGCGGTGATGGAGGTCATCTCATCAGAGGGCGAGAGGCATTACCAGTGGGCCCTCAGCCAGTTAAAAGGGACCCTGTCTGATAAAGTGAATGATTTACGGAAAAAGCTTCTATCTTCCCTTGCTGAGATAGAGGCATCGATTGATTTTTCAGAAGATGGCATCTCTTCTGGTTCCCAGAAAGCCTTGCTCGCCGGATTCAACACCATAAACGAAGAGGTCAAGATGCTCTTGTCAGGGTATGAATCGGGCCGGCAGATTCGAGAGGGATTCACTGTGGTCATTGTCGGGCGTCCAAACGTCGGAAAATCAAGCCTGATGAATGCGCTTCTTAAGGAAGACAGAGCAATCGTGACCTCTTTTCCGGGAACAACCCGGGATCTCCTGAAAGAGTGGCTTGTCCTGGATGGAATCACGATTCGTTTGGTCGACACCGCAGGTTACCGGGAAACAGACCATCCTATCGAGGTTGAGGGTGTTCTGCGTGCTGAAACGGCTGAAAAAGAAGCTGATCTAAGGATCTGGGTCCTTGATGCGAGTGAAGCCCTCGCAAAGGAGGATAAACGTCTTGATGAGCGCTTAAAGAGACGAAAAAAAATCCTCGTTCTTAATAAAATCGATCTTCCAGGAATTCTTAACGAGAAGGGCCTGGAGAAAGAGGCTTCTGAGGATCCGCTTGTCAAGGTTTCGACGCTGACTGGAGAGGGAATACCTGATCTTCTGGAAACAATAAAAAGAAGCCTTCTCCCGCTGGCGAATAAGGAACGCCCCCTCGTTGCCTTGGTGAGGCATCGAGACGTCTTGGAACGGGTCCATGAAGGCTTGGAAAGGGCCATACATGCTGCCCAGGAGAACAATCCTTCAGAGTTCATAGCAGTGGATCTTAGAGATGCGATCGATGCCCTCGGGGAGGTTGTGGGCGAAACCACGACAGAGGATATTATGGACGAGATATTCAGTAAGTTTTGTATTGGAAAGTAACAACAAGGCAAAGAACCAGCATGCTGAATAGCAGTCAATTCCCTTGCTGAGGGTATGTTCGTAAGGCGAGTAAAGTGGCAATGTTCCACGTGGAACATTGGCTCCTCTTTCTCTTCCATGAGGTTCAAGCCGGAACGAAGTGAAGAAGATGGTGCGACGAGAATTTGACATTATTGTTGTTGGTGGAGGTCACGCGGGGTGTGAGGCGGCCTTGGCCGCAGGACGAATGGGGGCCTCAACTCTCCTGGTAACCCTCAAGCTCGAAAATATCGGGCAGATGTCGTGCAACCCCGCGATAGGGGGGATCGCAAAGGGTCACATCGTTAGAGAAATCGATGCCCTTGGGGGTGAGATGGCCCGTGCGATCGACCGTGCCGGCATTCAATTCCGTATGCTGAACATGAGCAAGGGACCTGCGGTTCGCGCCCTCCGCGCCCAAGCCGACAGAGAGGTCTACAGGCGAGTGATGACGGAGGCCCTCACTCAAGCTCCGAACCTCTGCTTGTTGGAGGCGGCTGTTGAGCGCCTGCTGGTTCAAGCGGGCCGGATACAAGGAGTGATCCTGGATGATCAGTCCCGATGCTTTGCTCCGGCGGTCATCCTGACGACGGGTACTTTTCTGCGGGGCCTCATTCATATAGGACAGAAGTCTTTTCCGGCGGGAAGGATGGGAGAGGCCCCCGCGATCAAGGCCTCTGAAAGCCTGGTCAGTCTTGGTTTTCACCTCGGGAGACTCAAAACCGGCACACCGCCCCGGCTGGACGGTCGAACGATTGATTATACCAATCTCCTGCCACAGCATGGTGATAACCCTCCGATTCCTTTTTCTTACACAACCGACCGCTTAGAGGTCGACCAGCTCCCTTGTCACCTGACCTATACGAATGAGAAAACGCACGAGATGATCCGGGCGCATCTTGGGGAATCGCCTCTCTATTCGGGGGTGATTACCGGGGTGGGGCCACGGTATTGTCCTTCTATCGAAGATAAGGTCTCAAAGTTCTCGTCTCATCCGCGCCACCAGATTTTTCTCGAACCGGAGGGGAGAAGCACGGAGGTTGTTTATCCCAATGGGATCTCAACCTGTCTGCCCGAGGCGGTTCAGCTTGAATTTGTTCAAACAATCTCTGGACTTGAAAAGGTCAAGATGCTTCGACCCGGTTACGCGATCGAGTACGATTATATCCCTTCAACCCAGCTTAACGCGACCCTGGAGACCAAGCCGGTGGCGGGTCTCTATCATGCCGGACAGATCAACGGGACTTCGGGTTATGAGGAAGCGGCCGCGCAGGGGCTGATGGCAGGCATCAATGCGGTCCTGAAGCTTCGGAATGAGCCGCCGCTGATCCTTGACCGCTCAGAGGCCTATATCGGGGTATTGATCGATGATCTGGTGACCCTTGGCACAGAAGAACCCTACCGAATGTTTACCTCCCGGGCGGAATATCGTCTCCTGCTTCGCCACGATAACGCAGATCTGAGGCTTATGGAGAAGGGATATAAGTTGGGTTTGATCCCGGAAAAACAGTATGAGGCCTGCGTGTCAAAAAACGAGCGTGTTTCCAAAGCGAAGCAGTGGCTGGAAAATACGCAGGTCCGGATGTTTCCAGGGGGGATTGAAAAGATGATGTTTGATGGAATGGAAAGTATTCTCCCCTCCCTGAGTCTGGCAAAGCTGCTGAAGCGTCCTGGCATCGACACCCGAAAATTGAGAGCATGGTTTGGCTTGAATGGAAAGATCGATGCGTCGATTGCAGATCAGGTTGAAATAGAGATCAAATATGAGGGCTATATTCGGCGTGAACTTTCATTGGTCGCCCGTAAGCGCCGCTTGGAAGGGAAGAGAATCCCGACCTCTTTTGACTTTGAAGCGGTCAGTTGTCTTTCGAACGAAGTAAAAGAAAAGTTGGGGCGGATTCGTCCTCATTCTCTTGGACAGGCCTCGCGTATTTCAGGGGTGACACCTGCAGCCATTTCCATCCTGATGATCGCTCTTGAACGGAAAAGACGCACTTCACCCTTAGGCCCTGGGTCATCCCCCGAGAAGACTGGCCTTAAAGAGCCACACCTCACCGCTTAGCCTTGTGTAATCCTTTAAGGTGGCTGGAAAAGATGGACTCTTGCAAAAAATAAGTCCAAAATCCATGCTTGTCGCCGGGTGTAAAACGCTTGGCCTATTTTTGTCTTCCTCTCAGGTGGATCAATTCATGGCCTACCTCTCAGAGCTCATCCGATGGAACGGCAAGATCAATCTGACGGGGTTTCAGACTGAGGATGAGATCGTTATCAAGTTTTTTTTGGATGCGCTTACGCCGCTAGGCAAGAAGGAAAGCGCATGCGGGATCAGGTGGATTGATGTTGGAACAGGGGCCGGTTCTCCGGGGCTTCCGCTTAAGATTGTCAGGCCAGATCTGCAGATGACTCTGGTCGAGCCAATTGAAAAGAAAGTCACCTTTCTTCACCATATCATCGGCCTGCTCGGTCTTTCAGAGATCTCCGTTGCCCATGACAGGATAGAATCATTACGTGGTAAGGAATGGGATTGGAGTTATGACCTGCTCCTGACACGAGGTCTTGATCCGAGACTTGTCCTCAGGGAGGGGGCCTCTCTTGTTCGCAAGGGGGGACACCTCCTTTTTTATCAAGCCGCTGGGGAGGACAAAAAGTGGAGAGATCTTCTAAGGGGATATCCTGATATGGTATTAGAAGAGTTGCGGCCGGTGCGCCTACCGTTTAGTACAGATCCGCGGACCCTTATCCTGATAAATCGGCGATTTGCCTGACATCCTGCATTATCGGCCTTTTTGGCTCCTCACCGTACCGTGAGTATGCCTCGATCGCCAAAAAGATCTCTGGCCTTGTCTTTCAGACGACTTGACGGTTTATCTTAAACTCTATTGCAGTCCTGCCGCGTTCTCCCGGGTTTCTTCTGGAATCCCCTCTATTTATAAAGGAAGAGTTAGGGGAGATTAAAACCTATTTTGAATGCCCTCTGTTTGTGCCATGGATCATTTATTGACGATTAATGGAGGGCCTTTTTATTGTTTCGGCTTTCCTTTTATGATATAAAGGACCGACGTTGCGCCTGTAGCTCAATTGGATAGAGCGCCGGCCTCCGGAGCCGGAGGTTGGGGGTTCGAGCCCCTCCAGGCGCACCATACAAATACATTCGGGCCGTTAGCTCAGTTGGTAGAGCAGCTGACTCTTAATCAGCGGGTCCACGGTTCGATCCCGTGACGGCCCACCAGTTATCTACAATCTTTAAAGCGTTTCGAGCCTCTTTCCGGTATGTGGGAAGGGGCTCTTTCGTTGGTCATTGTTGGTCTTTTGCTTTTGGGTTCAACTGAAGATAGGTTGAGAACATTGACTACCGAAAGATGATGTCTCGGTAAATAGGCAAGACCTCATCCTTAGAATTGTACATGCCGGACCCCCCCCCCCCCCCACCTGGAAGGCGATTTCTCCAACTTCAATTTAAATTGTTCTCCTGGTGGAGACTTTTGTTCGCGGCAAAGATTCCTTTCAGCCAATGTTCGACTTCTATAAACCTCAGGAAGGCGAATCTCTTCCTCGCCCGCTCGGAACCTTAAGCACACCTGATTTTCCTTCATCTTTTTATTCTATTTGGGTAGGTAGTATGTTATGGTTGGGTTGAAACCAATGTGAACCTATCTATATGCATATGGTTCGGTTCGATATGAATTGTAGGGGTGGATTTAAATGGCTAAAGAGGCGTTTAGTATTCGGGTAGATAGCAACAAGGTCAAACAACTGGACTTGCTTGCAGAGCAGATGGACAGATCTCGCAACTACCTGGTTAATCAGGCGATCAATCAGTTCCTCGAAGTACAGGAGGCCTTAAAGGTCAAGCGTGTGAAAGAGGGAGGTGTGGGGGCTAAGGAAGAACGCTTTGAGAGTGACGCGGAGGTAGATAGTCTCTTCAGAAATATAAAGAATAATGACCAGGTTCCTTAAATTGCACATTAGGACTTGTAAAAAAAGCCCCGTCGGAATTATTATCCGGCGAGGCTTTTTTAGACTAAAATTCCTTTGTTAGGAAACTTTAGTGACATTGCTGGCTTGCGGACCTTTCTGGCCTTCGGTGATCTCGAATTCGACCTCATCCCCTTCATCCAGAGATTTGTAGCCGTCACCGGCGATGGCGGAAAAGTGGACGAAAAGATCGTCCCCGCTCTCAGGGGTGATAAATCCAAAACCTTTACTTCCGTTAAACCATTTGACTGTTCCTGTACTCAAGCAATTTGCTGATGAAATGTCCAAAGCGCTTTAAATTAACAAAAAAAAATGCAGCCAGATGGAAAGGGCTACAGCATCTTACTTCTTCTGCTCACTTTCGTACGATGGACCTGTAGATTCATACCATAACAAGACTTATATTGTCTATAGATAAATAAGTTTGCGAAAAGGTGCTTTTTAATGAACCCCCTGGAAATTGGGAGAGGGTCTTTCAAAAAGCAGATGCCTCCGGTTTAACAAAATAATTTCCGGCCAAGGACTAAATGGCAGATTTAAAGATGCATTGGCTTGCAGATCCTTACCTGTTTTGGACGAGTCGTTTCGGTCCGCCCTCAAATAGGGCTTCAATTTTATGATCGAATGTTGATACGATAAAGCCGATCCCAAAACTGGCATGTTCTATGACTTGATCTACTTTAAACTTCCCCTGCATACTATATTTCTTGGCAGAGGAGAAATCGTAGGAATCCCCTAGCTTTAACATTGCAGCTTCATAGTCTGTTTGTTTTGGCCTTCTCCCTTTGCCTGGTGCCTTTGGAGCCGGCGCTTTATCTCGGTAATTGTGGTGCCCTTTGCAGGTTTTGCACTTCACTTTCTTGGGCAATCCATCTACCAAAGCAACAAGGGTGTGATCCAATATCAATTTACATTTTGTACACCATGAAACAATTTCTGCCCCCACCTCAACTTGTTCTGCCATATCTTTTCTTCCTTATGTTAAAATCTTCATAAATCCGCAACCAATCCATTCTCCTCTCATTCAAGGCCAGTGTCAAGAAAGCAAATCTCACCAAAGATCTGCGATTGGATCTTGGGAAAAACCGTCAAGTTGCCTGAAAACCAAGGCCAGAGGCCATAAGGGCGAGCGAGGCGTACTCACCTGTACGGTGGGAGTCAGGTGTCCGATAACGCAGAAATTTTAGGCGACTTGAAGGTTTCTAAATACGCAATCGTAGAATTAGGGATCTCAACAAAAATAATGGGGTATAAAGATTCTAATTCAAGTATGATTATTCCCAGAAAGGGGTTTAGAAAGAAGGGTCATTCACAAAAACCCAATAAGGGGACCTGGCCTAAGTGCGTAGCGATTTGGTGATTCGAGTCTCGATCTTAAGTGGGGGTTTTAGGAAGCTCTGAATAAGTCATGAATTATTTTTCTAGGCCAAAAGGTCCTGTTTCTGCATTTCAAATCTTGAAATTAGCTGGCTGTTCTCCTCGGTTTCCGACTTAAATCACAACATTTTATCTCCTGAAAAGCTCAACCCAGACTTAATCAGAGGTTCATTTATTTCCTACTCTTTTTCCGAGAAAGTTTGGCGGATTTATTTTTTTTCTTCTTTTTCGTTTTTGACGCGGCACTTGTTCTGGGTTTTGTTGGCTTCGCATGGTCTTCTTCCCGCTCACCATAGCCTCCGGAATCAGGATCTTGATTTGAAAATATAGAATGGAGGTCTTTTTTATCATCTTCCATAGAATCTCCAGATCGGCGAAAAAGGTGGTCTCGTTTCTCAGATTAGAGTAACGTTTTAAAGAGTAAAGATCAATTAAGGAACCTCCGATTTAAGGTGCGAATCTCTGAGAATAGCCTGCTATTTTCCAGATTTGCAACGAAGAACCGGGACATAAGTGCCATGAAAACTAATTCATGACTTATTCGGGGGTTCTTAAACGGCGCTTCATGGTGTTTTATCGTGATGGGTATCAGAGTCATCTCCAAAATGCTCTTTACATAGATGCTGGAAATCAAGAGTCGAATTGGCTATTATCAAACTGCCGTATGTTCCAGGAGTCTATTTTGCTGAAAATTTTTATTGATGCAGATGCATGCCCGGTCAAACAGGAAGTATATCGTGTTGCAAACCGCTATCGTTTGGCGGTCACATTGGTGGCCAACTCCTGGATGCGCATCCCTGATCGCACAGGGCTTGTACTTAAAGTGGTCGGGACACGTCTCGATGAGGCCGATGATTGGATTGCAGAGCAAGTACAAGCTCACGACATTGTCATTACGGCGGATATTCCACTTGCCAGCCGATGCCTGGAGAAGGGCGCATATGTCATTGGAACAACTGGAAAGCCATTCACGGAAAATAATATCGGTGATGCTCTTGCGACGCGGGAGTTGTTGTCAGAACTTCGTGGCGCAGGAGAGATAATGGGTGGGCCGGCACCACTACAGAAGCGTGACCGATCCCGTTTTCTTCAGCAGCTCGACGAAGTGATTCAATTGATCCGTCGCAGGTACCCGGGAGATTAGAGAGTCAATCGTAACGTCTGCAGGCCACTATTTGGCTTCGCGAGACCCATTCTACAGAGCTAGGCACGAGGAACACAGAATCAAAACGTATGTGTCTATGAGCGAGGATTGCAGAGTGACCTCCTTTCTATACATCGCCTGAATGTCTCTTACAAACCAACAAGATGTCATCATCATCGGCGCGGGTGCGGCTGGACTGATGTGCGCGCTTACTGCGGGACAACGTGGAAGATCCGTCCTGCTGCTAGAGCATGCCTCTTCCGTCGGAAAAAAAATTCTGATCTCCGGCGGGGGACGGTGTAATTTCACGAATCGGAGCGTCGAAGCGGAACATTTTATTTCTCATAATCCTCATTTTTGTAAATCTGCCCTCAGCCGTTTCGGACCGGAAGATTTTGTCGCCTTGGTTGAAGGGCATAAAATCCGCTACCATGAAAAAACCTTGGGGCAACTCTTCTGCACCAGCCGATCCAGAGAAATATTAAATATGTTATTAGAGGAATGCCGAGCCGGACAGGTTGAAATAAAAACAAACTGTCGGGTGGAAAAAATTGAGAGACAAAATTTATTCAAGCTCAAGACTTCGATCGGCGAACTTTGCTGCACATCCCTTGTAATTGCGACCGGGGGCTTATCTTATGTTAAAATCGGGGCAAGTGATTTTGGGTACAAGTGTGCCTTGCAGTTTGGGCTGAATGTTTTACCCTCTCGGCCCGCCTTGGTTTCCATCACTTTGGATCGGAATAATGCAAAAAAACTGGAAGGACTTTCAGGGATTTCCGCAGAGGTTTCTGTGTCTTGCAATGGGAAGGTCTTTGACGAGGCGATGCTGATTACCCACAAAGGATTGAGTGGTCCCGCGATTCTCCAAATTTCAAATTACTGGTATCCAGGAGATAAAATCACAATCAACCTGCTGCCTCAGCTTAATCTGGTGAAGGCAATGGAAGTCTGGAAAAAGTGCCGCCCGGCAGCAATGCTTAAGACCCTGTTGGCAGAACACCTCAGTAAACGGCTCGCACAACGATGGCTTACTTTTGTTGCTGACAACAAGGCCGTCAATCAATACAATCAACAAGAAATTATATCTATTGCCCGGCATTTCCATCAGTGGACACTGATCCCCTCCGGAACGGGGGGCTATCGAATCGCAGAGGTGACTTCCGGCGGAATAGATACCCGAGGACTCTCTTCAAAAAGCTTTGAGGCCACAAAGGTCCCCGGCCTTTATCTTATAGGAGAGGTCCTGGATGTTACCGGCTGGCTGGGCGGATACAATTTTCAATGGGCCTGGTCATCGGGATATTGTGCGGGTTTATATGTGTGAGTAAACTTGGTCCAACATTATAAAAGGGAGTGGATATGTTACAAGCTTGGCTGAGTCAGGGAGGGGTCCCGGATCAATATATAGGAACGACTATTATCGTAATTAAGATCATCGCATTGTTGATTTTGTGTTGGGTCGTGAATATTTCTGCAAAGAAATTTGTAATGCGCTTGGTGAAAACCATCACGCGAAAAACAAAAAATGATTGGGATGATATTTTTCTTGATCAGAACGTCTTCAAGAATGTCTCGCAATTTGCTCCAGCTTTTTTAATTTACTTTTTAGCGCCGATCTGGTTTCAAGCCTCCGAGGGGGTGATTGATGTAATTAAGCGTGTGGCAAATGCTTATATGATTCTGGTGGGGTGTTGGGTCATAAATGCGGTGTTAAATTCCGTATTAATCATCTATCAACGCTTTGAGGTTTCCCGTAAAAAACCGATTAAAGGCTATCTTCAGGCCGTCAAGACCCTTGTGTATTTTTTAACGGCCTTGTTTGTCATCTCTACCCTAATGAATAAATCTCCCTGGGGCTTTTTAAGTATTTTTGGCGGTTTAACTGCGGTTATTTTGTTGATTTTCAAGGACATGATTCTCGGCCTGGTCGCGGGTATCCAATTGACCTCTAATAATATGGTGGCGCGAGGCGATTGGATTGAAATGCCAAAGTATGGTGCCGATGGTGACATTATCGACATGACCTTAACAACGATCATGGTACAAAACTGGGATAAAACAATCACGACGATTCCGATGCAGGCCTTGATCAACGATTCGTTTAAAAACTGGAAAGGGATGTCGGAATCGGAAGGCCGGAGAATTAAGCGTTCTATCTGTGTTGATATGAATTCCATCAAGTTTATTGACGAGGCGCTTTTAAAGAAACTTGAAAATGTGGAGGTATTAAAAACCTATCTCAAAGAAAAAACTTCAGACATAGAGGCCTTCAATAAAGAAGAAAACGTGGATGTCAGCGCCTTGATCAATGGCCGACGTTTAACAAATGTTGGAACCTTTCGTGCCTACATTGTAAATTACTTACGCAATCACCCCAAAATCCATAAGGATATGACTTTTTTAGTGCGGCATTTGGCGCCGACGGAACATGGTCTGCCCATTGAAATATACGTTTTTAGTAATGATCAGGTCTGGGCGAACTACGAGGCTATTCAAGCTGATATTTTTGACCATGTGTTAGCGGCACTCCCGAAGTTTGACCTAAGGGTTTTCCAAAATCCTACAGGATCGGATTTCCAGAATTGGAAATAATTCTGATGCCCCATTCCGGGATGGGGCGCGTATTCAAGGAGAGTAAATGACGTTTCTTGAAGTGATAGCGATCATCAAAGGTATTTTAGATTTCACAATATTCAAGGTTGGGGAAACGAATGTCACCACCCGTTCTTTGATCACCTTTGGCATGGTGACTGCCATATTCACTTTTTCTGCCAGGATATTACGAAATATTTTAATGACGAAATTTTTTGCGCGCTTGAGGATAGAAAGGGGCACACGCTATTCACTGTCCCGTATTGTTCAATACTTCGTTTTATTCATTGGTGTTATTGTTGCCTTTCAAGTGATCGGCATTGATCTCAGTGGGCTGCTTGTCATTTTCGGCTTTCTTTCCGTTGGGATCGGTTTTGGCTTGCAGAATATCACCTCTAATTTCATATCAGGCCTGATTTTGTTGTTCGAGCGCCATATCAGAGTGGGGGACCGGGTCACGGTCGGCGACACGGAAGGAGACGTCACCGAGATTAATATTCGTTCAACGACTATTCGATCTTTAAGAAATATATCGATTATTGTTCCAAATTCAGAGTTTATCTCGGGCACCGTTGTGAATTGGTCTCATAGCGATCCGAAGGTTCGTCTTGATATACCCGTGGGTGTCTCCTACAGTTCTGACCTGGATACGGTATTGCGGTCGCTGAAGGAGGTTGCCGAGGAGCGTTCAGAAGTATTACGTAAGCCGCCGCCAGAGGTCCTGCTTGAAGAATTTGCGGATTCATCCTGGAACATGAGTCTCCGCGTGTGGATTAATGATCCCAAACGGAATCGCTTGGTGCGCTCCGATATTAATTGTGCAATCGTTCGAAAATTCCGTGAAAATAATATAGAGATTCCTTTCCCGCAACGCGATCTCCATATCATCCCATCCCTGCCACTTCCTCTGGAATCTCCAAAGAAAGAATTGGCGGACGGCAACAAGGAATAAAACCGCCCTGAAGTCTGGATGAAACAGCTTGATCCGCATCTCAAGCCTTTCTCAACCGGACCTCGTGAGAGCGGCCTTGAGTCGAAGTCCGGTGTAGGCGGCGTAAAATTTAACCGCGCTTTTCAAGCGATAGTAGAAAACAAGATCAAGCAGGGTTTCCATTGTAAAGGACTTTAAGGCTCCCAACATCAGGTTCACCTTTTGATCATCCGCTTCCCGGTAGATATTTTGCGTGAGTTGTTCGGAAACGATCCATTTGAATCCGCTCATGCGGCGCATTGCTACTTTGTATCCCTGAAAATTGACGATCTTGTTATCAAGTAAATTGTTCACATGAAGGGCCGCGACCCGGCCGCTCATCATGGCATGACGTATCCCCTCGAAAGTCAAGGGGTTAACGGTAGAAACCGCATCCCCGATGGCAATGATATTTTTATCGAAATAACGGTCGCGTTGATGGGAGGTATAGGAGAGGGTTTTTCCGTGTTGATCGAGGATCGTGATGGCGTCGGTTTGAAGGCAGGCCGACATCAACCGGTCGAGATAAAAACGAAATGATTTTTGATGCGGCACAACCTGCTCATTTGGATAATTCCGACCGACGCCGACCTTCAGGCGATTTGCTTCCATCGGAAAGATCCAGGCGTATCCCTGGGGCATCCACCTTTGTCCGATGAAAAAAGAAAGGCATTCAGCATGGGACCGATAAACCTCTTCCGGGACTTCAACAAGGAATTCTATGCCGGTGCCGACAATGGCATTTTGATGACGCGGTGCGCCGTGCGATAAAACCTTCCGTTCCGAACCCGTGGCATCGACCAGGACTTTTGTCTGAAACTGTTCGATGGTCCGGGTGCCCGATTTTTTAAAAGAAACAAGGATGATGCCATCCTGGGTCTCATAGCCCTGATAGGAGCTTGCAAATAAAAGGTCGCTTCCATTGTTGCTTGTTTCATCTGCTAGAAATGTACGAAGTTTTCGGAAGTCGAATACGATGGCGATCGGGTCGGCCGACCGCCAGAGATGCGACTCCTCGGAAGAGGAGATCCTGACCTGTTTACAGAAAGCCCCTACGACAGATTCCGGGAGATCAAATGTTTTCAAGGTCTCCAACGTCGAGCCGCCGCTCGAGAAATCATTGGCAAAAAAGTCCTTCGCTTTCTCGACCAGTAAGACTTTCCTGCCCGTCGCCGAGAGCTCACGTGCACAGACACCCCCCGCCGGACCCGCTCCGACAATAATCACATCATATTTTTTCATAAGGGATCTTTTCCAATGAAGGAGATGGGAATATGGCAAGATACCATGATACGATTTCATGAACAAGAACGTGTTGAACAGACAGATGTTAACCGAGCATCCCTAATTGGATAGTCAGGGCAGAGTTCCTTTATTACTGGAGCGCTCCCATGGTGTAATATACCAATAGGACCTATTCAGGTGAACGGGGTAAAGGCATGGGCGAGAAAAAAGCGCTATTTCGGTTTTACGAAGAACTGAACGATTTCCTTCCTCCTGAAAAAAGGAAAACAGACCTTCCCTACCGCTTCCATGAAAAACCGGCCATCAAAGATCCGATAGAAGCGATCGGCATCCCCCATACGGAGGTCGATCTGATTCTTGTTAACGGAAAATCGGTCGGTTTCAACTATTACTTACGACATGGTGACCGGGTATCCGTCTATCCCTTTTTCAAAACCCTCGATATCTCACCGATTGTAAAACTTCGAGGCAGACCCTCGCGAAAATCGACCTTTATTCTTGATGTGCATCTTGGTAAGTTGGCGAGATTACTCCGCCTGTTGGGGTTTGATGTCGCGTACAGGAACGATTATGCCGATCCGGATATCGTCCGTATTTCCGTAGATAAAACCCGCATCATTTTAACCCGAGACCGGCGACTCTTATTCCGAAAAGAGATCACGCACGTGTACTGTCTCCGCTCAACAGACCCGAAGCAACAACTCAAGGAGGTGCTCAAGAATTTTGATCTTTACGCACAAGTGAATTCCTTTCGTCGATGTGCCGAGTGTAATGGCAAAATCGGGGCAGTTCAAAAAAGTGAAATTATCGACCAGTTAGAGCCCAAGACGATATTATATTACGATCAGTTTTACCGTTGCGAAGATTGTCGAAAGATCTATTGGAAAGGATCACATTACGTGAATTCAACAAGTAAGTGCAACTTTGGTAGTTGGAAAGAGAGGCAAGCTGCGGTAGGATCAGCAGTGTTTCTCAGACCATCACATC
>LWDU01042367.1_pt1 | contig 78250 bp, 76 predicted proteins | sample 727161 | NCBI WGS metagenome assembly LWDU01 (sample SAMN04566230, study PRJNA314399) | hydrothermal vent metagenome | isolation source: deep sea hydrothermal plume seawater | place: Mexico: Gulf of California, Guaymas Basin | collected 2004-07-11
CCTGGAGTAAAAATTGACTCTTATCCCACCATAGAAAAACAAGGATTAATCTGGACCTTTTTAGGTGATGAACCTGATCAAGCAAAGCCAATTCTAGATATCCCAGAGCTTGATGACCCTGAATACACTGTTGTCTCTGATGATGTTATTTTTGAATCTAATTTTCACCTGGCTAAATTTAGCAATCTAGATTATGTGCATCTACCCATTGTTCATGGCATTCGATTCGAGGATCAGGAAAACCCGTATCAACCTCCTCCGCATACAGTTGAGAGAACTGATTATGGGATGACTGCTTTTATTGAAACTGAGTCAACATACAGTAAAGGTGCCTGGTCTAATGTTCGTAAAGATGGCACTAAAGTAAAATCAATACTTAAATATTTTATCGCCGGACAAACTTTAAGAGGTCAGGTTGAGATTGGAGCTATGGGTTCTGGCCAATACAATTGTTTCTATGAGTTTTCCACCCCCATTGATCGAACCAGGACCATGATGAGATATTATTTCTTTAGAAATTTTATGACTCAAAAAGATATGGACAAGATAGCGTTGAAAAGGAATCTAAAGAATATCTATGAAGATAAAGTCATTGCTGAAGCTCAAGTGCCTAAAGTTGGACCTGACGGAATGCCAACCATTGTTGGTAAACATGAAGACACGATAATCAAAGTCTATTGGGAATTGATGCATGAGATGAGAGATAAGGGTTGGCAAATTGACTACAAAGCATGGAATAAATTAATTGAAGATGGAGAGCATTGTGTGGTTCCTTCTGTGGCTAGGAAAACCCATCCTGAGAAATGGCAATACCCTTCAATTCCAAGAATAAATAGTCAATCATGAGTCAAGATCAAAGCACAATTTTAATCACAGGATCTAATAGAGGTATAGGTCTTGAATTTGTAAAACAATACATCAAGCACAATTGGAAAGTTATTGCCACCTGCAGGAAACCGAGTGAAGCAGATGAATTACAAAGCCTAGCAAAATTAAATGACAATATAAGCGTCCTCTCTGCTGATATTACACAACAAGAGAGTATCGATAGCTTGAGCAGAGAATTAGACAATCAACCAATAGATATTCTCATTAACAATGCGGCTTATTTAGGCCCACCTGATCCACAAAAATTTGGTGATATTGACTATGAGATGTTTACAAAAAGCTTTGAAGTAAATGCCATAGGGCCTATCAGAATTACAGAGAAACTGATTGATAATGTTAGGGCTGGTGAGATGAAAAAAATTATTTTTTTAGGTAGTGCTGCTGGTTCCATTGCACAAATTGCTCCACCGGTAAATCTATACTCTTATCGATCAAGTAAAGCAGCACTACATTTGGCAGTGCATAATCTTTACCATGAGTTAGCAAGTGAAAATATTATGGTTTCACTGATTAACCCTGGGTTGGTAGACACACGAGGTTTTCTGGATTTAAAACCAGATGATCCTATACCAGAAGAGTTAACAAAAATGGTTCCTGAAGTCTTAATTAGAATGATTCAAGAAGGTAAGATACCCATGATCACTACCTATGAATCAGTGACTCAAATGATGAATTATATTGATGCTCTCACAACCGATACTAAACCCCTGTTTGTAAACTGTGATGGCACACCGATGCCCTGGTGAATGAATTAAATTTAAGGTGAAATATGAAATATAGAAAACTTGGCAATTCGGAACTAGAACTCCCAATTATAACTTTAGGAGCTCTGAATTTTGGATTATTTTGTGATGAAGAAAAAAGCATAGAGACGATAAAAGCTGCGATTGATAATGGAGTAAATTGTATTGATACAGCTCCTACGTATGGCGGCATGAGAGGCAATTCAGAAACCATCACTGGTAAAGCTATTAAAGGCATTAGAGAAAAAATAATCATCGCCACAAAATTTGGAACTGATCCAGCAACAAGCAGAAGTGCAATCAAAGGGGGTGGCACCAAGCAATATATTATGGGTGCTGTTGAAGAGAGTCTTGAACGGTTGGACACTGATTATATTGATCTCTATCAAATGCATTTTCCAGATGCTGAAACACCGATAGAAGAAACTCTAAGAACTCTAGAGGACTTAATCACTTCAGGAAAAGTAAGATTTATAGGCGCCTCTAACTTTGCATCTTGGCAAATTTCTGAGTCAGGATGGACATCACTGACTAATGAATTAAATCAATTTGTCTCCTTACAAACTAGATACAGTGTCTTAACAAGAGATATAGAGAAAGAAATTTTACCTGCATGTGAAAAACATCAAGTCAGCCTTTTGCCCTACTTTCCTCTTGAAAGTGGTTTACTAACCGGCAAAGTAACCAGAGATAAAGAGCCTCCTAAAGGCAGCAGATTAGCCTTATGGAAAGGGGCATTCACCTCTGAAGAAAAATTTAATATCATCGATAAGCTTAATAATTATGGTACTGAAATAGGAAGAAATATTCTAGAAATCTCCTTAGCATGGACTGCTCATAGGAGTCAGGTAGGATCAGTTTTAGTCGGAGCAACAAGCCCAGAACAAATGATTCAAAATATAGATGCTATCTCATGGGATATATCAGAGGAACATATTAAAGCTATAGATGAGATAGTATTAGGGTAGCTATTCAGCAAGGAAATTCTTCATTCGCTCAGCATCAAAAACTTTGATATGCACTTCATCTCCTTGATTAATTTCACCAGCAACATCAATAACACCAACTAGGCCACGTAGTTTTTTTGCCACTTTCAAAAAATCTAATTTACCAGGTGAGTCTCCAGATAATGTCATATGAGTCTTTGCAATTTCTTCTGACATTTCATGACACGGTGGATTGTAGTCTTCTACAATAAGTGCTGCCCCAGAAGGAAATAATAATTTCGTTCCTTTAGGTAACTGAGAAAAATTTTGAATGCCCTCGAAACATAGATTTGCTCCAAGAGTTTCTGCTGTAAGACTTTCTTGAAGCCTCATCCCTTTGGTCATCATGGTAAGCTCTTCAATTGAAACAGCTGACCATTGACGATCATTCCTCTTTATAGTTCCAGCTGGATATGATTCCCCCTCATATATGCCTCGCATATACCCACGATGCTTATCCCCTACAAAGCCATCAAACTCAACCTGTGCAGTCTCAACCGAATTCTTAGTAAAATCTAGAGTTTTTCCAACATGGACTGAGCTCAGGACGGCAGTTGAGTCTTTTGGGTGCTTCGACATCTTAATTTACCTTCTTTCCCACTAGTGGATAATTTGATTGAGACCACGCTAAGATGTCTCCCTCAATATCAACTATATTAGTAAAACCATGCTTTTCTAAGACTTCAATCACTAGACTCGCTCTCCTGCCACTATGACAATAAACAACCAATTGCTCATCCCTATATTTAGAAACAAGCTCTATATTGGAGAGCAACAGTTCATGTGGGATATTAATTGAATTCTTAATTCGTCCCGAATCAAATTCTTCTACTGTTCTTACATCTAAGAGCACTAGGGTTTCGCTAGATTGGTCAATCTTTGTTTTTAACTCTGCAACACTCCATAGCTCATTAGCATAAAGATTAGGTCCCAGAAAAATCATAACTAATAAAATTATTGACTTGTTCATCTTAAATTCTTTTTTTGTTCCAATTTTCTTTAAAGAATGGTGAAAATAAGAACATTGGGAAAACAATAACTAATTCTAAATAAAAGGTTTTAATAAAATCGAATGGTCCTTTAAAACCTTCAAACTGAACGGGCTCAAACTGGTGCCCAATAGCTTGGAGAATGATACTCAAGACAATCAGACCGATCGAGATTAATGAACCATTTAGGTCCGTGGTGACAATAAAATAAACAAGCGATAAGTTACTAGCAATAAAAAGCATAGAGCCAATGATATGAATAACTAAATTAACCCTAGTCTGATGAAGATTCTGGTAATACTTAAGAACTTTGTCATTGATCGTTATCATATTAGTTTTACTCTTTTATTGAATTAATGAGTACTAATTGTTCATTAACTGCCTGTTGCATGTCAATGGGCAGTTCTGGGTCCTCAATTAATAGACTCCACCTTTCTTTAGCCAATTCAAAATTGCCACTTGCCCTAGCGATAAGTCCCCCAAACCATAAGGCTTTTTGATTTAATGGCTCTATCTTTAATGATTGGTTAATTAAATCATTAAGATCATAGCTAATAATGTCTGGACGGCTCAATAAAGTGGATTCAATTAGCCCAACAATCACCTCAATGTCTTTAGGAATATTACTTGTGTATATCTCCTCATAGTATTGATATGCCTCGTTATAATTCCCAATCTGTAAGTTATATTCAGCAAAGACTTTTTTTGCATTCATGTCCTCTGGGTTATTAATTAGATACTTTTCAAGGGCTTGAAAAACTTTATCAATGTCATTATCTACATTGTAATTTGGATCATAATTAGAAATATTGGTGTAATTAAAATAATAAAAAGAAGAAAACATACCAATCGATAACAACACCATCATTAGTTGCTTGCCTGACCCTTGAAGCGTTCGAATAAAACTGGCGATTCCCCATGTCATCAAGATAGAAGCAATCCCAATGAATACATACTGCTCTGTGGTCATTTACCTATGACCCCTATTTTTCGTAACCAACCCAAGATTAAAAGTATTATTAAAACAGGGGATAACCACAAGACATAAGTGCTTTTCTTAAAGCTCGGCTCATAAAGCACAAAATCCCCATATCGTGATAGAAGGTAATTCTTTATGTCATCTTCACTGCTTCCTTTTTGAACTTGTTCCAAGATCTCGGTTCTTAGATCTTTAGCAAGATCAGCGTTGGACTCACCAACAGATTGATTTTGACAAACCAAGCATCTGACCTCTTGAATAATTTGTTGATAGAGTTCTCTTTCTTGATTTGTTAACGCCTCATTACTCTCAATAGAACCAACTTGAGAGGTTATTAACAACAGTATCAAGCAAACTTTTTTCATCTTCTTAGATCTCTAATTATAGGCATGAAGTTCCTGGCAAAATTTTCTCTATTCAAAGGCCCAATATGTTTATAGCGAATAACCCCTTGTTCATCTATTAAAAAAGTTTCAGGAGCACCGTATACTCCAAAATCAATAGCGGTTTTACCGATTGGATCTGACAACACAACAATGTAAGGATTGCCTCGTTGGCTCAACCACCTAAGAGCTAAATCATCACGATCCTTCCAATTAATCCCAATGATTGGAATATCAATACTTTGATTACCAGCAAGCTCGATTAAAAAATCATGTTCTCGTTCGCAGCCCACACACCAGGTTGCCCAGACATTAATAAGGCTAATAGTTCCAAGAATATCTTTATCAGTTAATGATGTGTCTGTGTTTAATTCACCCAGAGAAAAAGCTGGCATTGATTGTCCAATCAATGGTGAAGGGATATTGGTTTGAGGTTGAAATAAACTCTTCGCCAGAAAAGCAAATAAACCAATGAAAATTATTATTGGAAGAATACGTTTCATCTCTTAAATTTCTCTACTGAACGGTTTTAACAAGAACAATCTAAATAAGCCACCCAATATCATAATGAAAGGTCCTAACCAGATTAACCTCAAAAGCGGCTTAAACTGCAGATGCATGCTCCAGACGCCTCCCCCTAGATCCTCACCAAGTGCTACAAACAAATCTCGAAATAAATTAGAATCAATACCGGCCTCTGTCATTGAAGGAGCAGCGCTGTCATAGGTTCTTTTTTCAGGAAAAACAGTACCGACTTTTTTGTTGTTTGAAAAAATATCAACTGTGGCAACCTTCGCTTTAAAATTAGGTCCTGCTCGATCTTCTATAGTAATTAACTTAAATTCATAGGAACCGACTTGTTTGCTTTGTCCAAAACCCAACGTGTCGTCAAAAGTTATTCCGTAAGAACTGGTCACCGTTATTCCTAGGACGGTAAGCCCAAGACCAATATGAGCTAAAGCCATTGGAAGATTTTTTATGAGTTGATGGGTTTGAGACCCTAAATTCTTAATCACAGGCATGGCGCCTGTAAATATGGTCCATAAGGCCAATATGATCCCTAAGGTAGCGGTTGGAGTTTCATAACCTAAAATTAAATAAGATGTAATAAGGCCCATAACAATAGAGAGCAAGGCCAATCTATTAATATTAACGAGTAACTTCTTCCCGGTACCGTTCCAACTTGAAAATACTGCCACACCAATAAACAACATTAACGGGATAAAAGGAAACAAGATGACAAAATTAAAATAAGGTGGGCCTACTGAAATTTTTTCAGAATTAACCAGCTCTAGTACTAAAGGATAGAGTGTACCAATCATAATCAAACCAGCAGCTGAGCAAAGAAAAACATTATTGAGTAACAATAAGGATTCCCTAGACCACAAGTTCAAATTAAGTGGCTTGGATCGTTTTTGATTTAACGCATAGATTATCAAAGCGCCACCAGTAAAAAATCCAATCAACATGAGAATAAACAAACCTCTTTCAGGATCTGAAGCAAAAGAATGCACCGAAATAAGAACACCCGATCGGACCAAAAAAGTTCCTAATAAACTTAATGAAAAAGCAATAATTGCTAACAGAGCACTAAATCCATTAAATATTTGTTTCTTCTCAGTAACGATAAGTGAGTGAACAAGCGCTGTAGCAACCAACCAAGGCATTAGAGAGGCGTTCTCAACTGGATCCCAAAACCACCATCCTCCCCATCCAAGCTCATAGTATGCCCACCAACTACCTAAAGCTATCCCGCCGGTTAAGAATAACCAAGAATTAATTGCCCATATCCGAGCAAGTCCAGCCCAATGATAGTCATTGGAAGACATTAATGAAGCTAAGGCTAAAGCAAAGGGCACCGCAAGACCTACATAGCCTGCATATAAAATAGGTGGATGGATTGCTAGTGCAGGGTCTTGTAATAATGGATTTAAGCTTTGACCTTGTTCTGGGAAAGGGTAAATTCTTTCAAAAGGATTAGAGGTGTAGATTATAAATAGAATAAAACCAAAACTAACTAACCCTAAAATTGACAAGGAGCTAATTTTTAAAACTAAAGTGTGATCAAAAAACTTCTTTGAGTATGCCAATGAAGTACCCCAAAGTGATAAAAGGAGAATCCATAATAATAAAGAGCCTTCATGAGCTCCCCATAAAGCTGCTACTTTATAGGGTACAGGTAGATTTGTGTGGGAATTAAGTGCCACATAAAAAACAGAAAAATCATCTGTAAGAAAACTATAGCCTAAGCACAGCATAGCTAGAAAAACAGTTAGACAGTGAATAGATGTGAAACGAGTAATTAAAATCTCTCTATTGGTCTGATCTAGCGAAATAATATTTAAGCCTAAAAAAAACTGCATTAATGAAGCTGCAAGGGCGCTTATCAGAAATAATTGTCCGAACTCAGCAGCCATATTATTCCGTTGGAGTACTCAGAGCATGTATTTCTGGCGGCATATAATTTTCATCGTGTTTTGCAAGTACCTCAGAGGCTATAAATACTCTACTTTTGTTAAACAATCCTCTAACAATAATGCCTTGTCCTTCACGGAAGAGGTCTGGAAGAATACCTCTGTAATTGACATTAACCGTTGCGGCTCCGTCTGTTAATGTAAATTGTGACGTTAAACTGCCTTCTTCTCTATAAAAACTTCCCACAACAACTAAACCTCCAATCCTGAATTCTCTATCTTCTGGTGCCTTGCCTGCTATTACATCTGAAGGTGTTAGATAGTACAGAAGGTTATCTTGAAATGATTTTAATATAAGAAAGGATGCTAAGCCCACAATAATGAGGACACAACATATACCTAAGAAACGTCGGTGTCTAGGAAGCATTAATAACTCAATAATTTATTCGTTCTCATTACGTAATTTTATTTCATTTAAAATCGAAGTGAATTCTCTTTGAGCTAAAATGTAATTTATTAAAAACACTAGAAAAGAAATTAAAAACGATGCCCACACAACAAATCCATAATCTCCCATTGATAACATATCCATAATTACCTTAACTCCTTAATATATTGTTCAACCCATTTTGATCTTTTTTCTCTTTTTAATATTTCACTAGCAACAACTCGACAAATCACACCCCAGAAAAAGAAACCGTAACCAAAAATCATGACCAATAGAGGCCATAGCATATCACCAGTGATTGACGAGGAACTCAATTTAGAGATTGTTGATGCTTGATGAAGCGTGTTCCACCAAACCACAGAATAATGGATGATGGGTAAGTTAATGACTCCCGTCAAGGCTAAAACTGATGCTGCAAGATCAGCTTTTTTTTGTTCCTTAATAGACAAATGCAAAAGAATATAGCCTAAAAAAAGAAGCAGTAAAATAAATTCTGAAGTCAGTCTTGCATCCCAAACCCAAACAGTCCCCCACATCGGTTTGCCCCAGAGCATGCCAGTAACCAAGGCAAGAAAAGTAAAAGAAGCGCCAAAAGGAGCAATACTTTTAGCAACTGAGAAGGCAACATTAGAACGCCAAACAATGCCAATAAGAGCTGCGCCTGCCATGTAGGCATAAGCACTCATTGAGAGAAAAGCGCTTGGAACATGAAAATAAATAATCCGAAAAGCATCTCCCATTTGATAATCTGGAGGTGCTATAAATAAGCCACCAACACAACCAATAATCATTAAAAAAATACCTGGAATTAAGAACCAATTCTCTGACTTTAATGACAACTTAAAATACTGAGGCGGTGAACCGTATTTATAAATTTGTTTTAAATCCATAGTACTTACTCGATCTCTTAATCAATTGAAATTCTTATGGCAAAAGCTGTTGCTATAGGCCCTAAGCTAAAACTCAGCAACATCATACCTGTTAGGAAATAGAATGGTCCAGAACTATCCAGTCCCAAAATAGAATACTCTATTGCCTTTGAACCAAAAATAAGAATAGGTAGTGATAATGGAAATAAAATCAATGTCATTAAAGCGCCTGGATATCTAACCCCTAAAGTTAAAGCAGCTGCTAGTGAGTTAATATTTACTAACGTGGTGGTTGACAACAATACAGTCAACATCACCTTAATAATATCAATACCAGTAACATAATAAGCAGAAGCAATTAAACTTGAAACAACGACTAAAGGTAGTGAAGAGCTGATCCAATAACTTAAGATTTTAATAAAAATCAAGCCGTTTAAAGAATGACGACTAAGCACTAATTGTTCAAGCGACCCATTGATGAGATCCGGCTTAAAAATATTTTGCATAGAAATTAATGAAGCAAGGAGAGAGGATAAAAGCATCACTGGACCTATTATTCTGTGCATAAAATCTTGATCTGATCCGGCTATTAAGGGAAAAATAAATGCAACGAGGATAAACATTATCATACCTGTCAAAAAATCTGACCATCGTTTCATCGACACCTTTAAATCACGTAAAAAAAGTTGTGGGTAAATTCTCATTTCTAGCTCATTGTGATTTCTAAATTGGTTGTTGGAACAGCTTCTTCTCTGTTAGTTGAAGTTATTACCATGCCATTGTCACTTAGGTGTGCTGCTATTCGTTGATTCAAATAAACAATGGATTGACTATCAAGATTGGCGTAAGGCTCATCAAAAACCCATAAGCTTTTCCCCGACATAATAATAAAACTCAATGCTGCTTTTCTTGACTGACCATTTGATAAGTTTGCTACAGGCGAATTCATTGATTGTTTTAATTGAAACTCTTCAAAAACACTATGATCCTGATCTAAATCAGTCCGATGCAAGTTGTAGGTTAAATTCTCCAATAAAGTTAATTCTGGAATTAAACTGTTACTGTGAGCAAGGTAAGCTAAGTGTTGGTAATAATTTGAGCCAATGTCATCAATAGGAGAATGATTCCATAGAACGCTTCCTTCAGTCAGTTGAGTTAAGCCACAAAGTGTTCTAATTAGGCTGGTTTTTCCACTGCCATTATTACCTTTGATAATGAGATGGTCGCCGCCCTTTAGATCAAAGGAGATCTCTCTGAAAATTAACTGCTCATCACGATAAAGTGATGCTGACTGTAATTGAAGAACACCTGATTGCAAGAATTACTTCCTCTATGTATTTAACTGTTGATATTAACGACGATTTTCCCAAAATGATTTCCTGAGGCGATACCAATTATTGCTTCAGCTCCTTGGTCAAAAGAGACTTCTTTATCAATAACGGGATGAATTTTATGTTCCGCTAAAAAATGATTCATCGCTTCATGATCCTCTCTGGTGCCAACAGTAATCCCATGAGTATGCACATTTTTAAAAACCATATTAAGAAGATTCAATTCAGTGCTGACTCCACTTAGAGCCCCAATGATACTTATATGTCCACCAATAGTAAGGGCTTCCATGCTTTGGTTGAAAGTACCTCCCCCACCTATCTCTATCACTAAATTAACACCCCTACCTGTAGCCTCAAAGGCCTGCTTACCCCATTCTGGGTTGTCTTTATAATTAATTGTTGTATCGGCACCAAGACCTGCTGCACGAGCTAATTTATCATCACTACTTGAAGTGATGATCACATTAGCGCCTAGAGCTTTAGCAATCTGTAAACCAAAAATAGACACCCCGCCTGTTCCAAGAAGTAAAACATTGTCTCCAGCTTTTATGTTTGCAGCCATAATACAAGTCCATGCGGTCACCGCGGCACAAGGCAGGGTTGCGGCTTCTTGATAGGACATATAATCGGGTATTGGAAGGACAGCTGCTTCAGGTAACACTGCGTATTCACTCAATACACCGGCAGCATCGCAACCTGTTGACATCATTCTTGTCGTTACATCTGCATTCCAATCTTGCCAAAAAACAGAACTCACCCGATCGCCTACCTTAATATTCTTTACATCATCACCAACAGCAACCACTTCACCGCTTCCATCAGACAGTGGAATCAAGGGCAGTGATAAATTTGGGTTATACAAGCCTTTAGCGATCATAAAATCTCTAAAATTAATGGATGCTGATTCTACTTTGATAATAACTTCACCTAGACATGGGCTAGGCGTCCCTCTTTCAATCATTTTTAACCCATCATCATTAAACGACTGTAACTCAAATAATTTCATGATCTGCTCCATCCAAAGATTTAGATAATAATGGTAATACAGGTCTTAATTATTTGCTTATAAGTTTGAGCTTTTTAATAAAGATAAAAAAAGCTGGAACCAATCTTATTAGGGGATTATGACTGATTCCAGCTATAGTTCTGCCTTGCGGCAATGCGAAATATTTATTTACTCTTGGAGAGGTTTCGGATGTTGGCCTTTCTTGTGCTTGTCTCCTTTCTTGTGCTTGTCTCCTTTCTTGTGCTTGTCTCCTTTCTTGTGCTTGCCACCATGCATTCTGCCTTTTTTATCCATGTTCCCTCTATGACTGTCTCTTTTATCTCTTCCCATTTCCATTCTTTTAGAATTTTCATCAAATTGAGACATTTGTTCATCATTAAGAATTCCTGCAAGTGCTTCTCTGTTGCGACTCTTAATTGCATTTCGTTGTTGATCAGCTTCATCTTCTATCGTCTTTTTCAGCTCTTTACCGTGCTCAAAGCTGGCTTTCATAATCTCTTTGACTTGTTCTCTTTGTCCTTCAGTTAGATCAATGTTATGGAACAACATTTTTATTGGTTTTCGATTATTATCATCACGATCATGGTCGTTTGCGATAGCGCTATCTATTGCAAAGAGTGATCCTAGATAAAATGTGACTGCAGTTATAACGGCCGCTGTTTGTTTCATTGTAGTTCTCCAAGATTTTTAAATTTCTATGCTAGACATTATTGTGGTAAAAAATGAAGTAAATATGAAGAAAAGATGAATTGAGCATTTTTGATTACAAAATAAAACTATAATTCTAAAAAACTAGAACATTAAATGAAAATATTTCCAAAATTGTTTATAGCATCATCAATGAGTTTTCTTATTGTGATCGCTCTTGTGTTTATATTTATTGACCAACGATTTGAGGAAGATTTAGTCAAATACGTTAATAGAATTGAAACCGCTCAACTGGAAAACTTCGCCTCTGAGATTGAAGATTATTATGCTGAGGTTCAAACATGGGATTTTTTGAAAGAAAACCCTCGAATGGCTGATCTTATTCTACGGCAAAGACGATCATTTGATGAAAATGTGATTATTATCCCCAATGTGATTAGAGAAAGAAGACGATTCAGATTTTCTTTTGAAGAGGAAGTCGATCTTCAGCGTGCTGGTCGTTTGTATTTGTTAGATAATAACGGTCGGATTATTGTCGGAAACAAGAAATCTCTTATGGGTAGTGAAGCAGATCTTGATGTCACAAAAGATCTGGGTGATCAATTAATTAAAGCTTCAATCATACATAATAACGAACCAGTAGGAACACTCGCTCTAATAAAAAATGAGCGACTATTTGAAGACATTGATCGTCAATTTGCAGAAGAAAATAGAGACACGCTTTGGTTCTCAGGCCTCCTGGCTTTACTCATTGCCGCAATTATATCTCTAATATTGACCCAGAATATCAGCGGACCAATTAGAAAACTTGCTAGAGCAACCAGGAGTCTAATCAGTGGAGAATTTAAAACAAGGGTCAACATAAGCAATAAAGATGAGCTTGGAAAACTATCAAGAGATTTTAATATTCTTGCAAAAACACTGGATAAAAATTCTGAATCTCAAAAACAATGGTTAGCTGATATCTCCCATGAACTAAGAACCCCTTTAGCTATTTTAAAAAGTGAATTAGAGGCAATAGATGATGGAATTAGGGAATTTGATGAAGAAACACTTAATTCTCTGATCCATGAAGTAAAACGTATTAACACCTTGGTTAATGACCTATATGAATTAACATTATCAGATCTTGGTGCGATGAAATACCAAATGATGGAAATAGATATTAAAACCAATATTGAGTCTTCAGTTGAATCGTATAAGGAAAGGTATAACGAAGCTGGAATTAAAATAATATCTGATTTAGGAGAAGTAGGAATGATCCTTGGGGATCAGCATCGATTAACACAACTCTTCACTAACTTATTAGAAAATACTTTGAGATATACTGATGATCCAGGACAGTTAATGATAAAAATGGTGAGTGATGATGACCAAATTATTATTTCCTTTACAGATTCATCACCTGGGGTTGAAGAAGAGACTTTGAGTAAAATCTTTGATCGTTTCTTCAGAGAAGAACTTTCAAGATCAAGAGAAATGGGCGGTGCTGGACTAGGTTTATCCATATGCAGTGAAATTATAGAAGCTCATTCTGGTTCTATTGAAGCTAAGCAAGCAGATATCGGGGGATTAGAAATAATCATAAAGTTAAATAAAGGTGATCTATGAGTGAGACTATCTTAATTGTTGAAGATGAAGTAAAGCTCGCAAAGGTTTTGATTGATTACCTTGATCAAAGTAACTATAAAACTCACCACCTAATTAATGGCAATGAGGTGATTGCATGGGTTAAAAAACACAATCCAGATTTAATTTTACTGGATCTAATGTTGCCAGGGACTAACGGGAAAGATATATGCAAAGAAATTAGAGCTTTCTCAAAGACCCCAATTATTATGGTGACTGCAATGATTGATGAAATAGATCGACTCATTGGACTTGAGTTAGGAGCAGATGATTACATATGTAAGCCCTTTAGCCCTAAAGAGGTGGTAGCAAGAGTTAAAGCCGTCCTAAGAAGGAGTGACCCAGACTATTTAAATGACTTTAATGAAAATGAATTCATGGTAAACCATGATGCATATAACATTCTAATAAAAGGGAAGAAATTAGATCTAACTCCAGTTGAATTTAGAATGTTAACCATGTTCATTGACCATCCGGTTCGTGTTTATAATCGTGATCAAATACTAAACACTGTTTTTGATGATGGGAGAATTGTCCTTGATCGAACTGTGGACACTCACATTAAAAATTTAAGGCAAAAATTAAAGGATGCTAACCCTGAAAAAGACTATATACGTTCTATTTATGGTATCGGCTATTCCTTTGAATAAGCTGAGTTAATTACTCTCTTCTTTTCGAAAAAATCCATAGTTTTGGATTTAATAAAAAAGCCAATATTTCTTGGTGCCCAGGGCCGGACTCGAACCGGCACGTCCTTTCGGACAACGGATTTTAAGTCCGTAGCGTCTACCAATTCCGCCACCCGGGCTTTTAAATCGAGGCAAGGATCGGAATCGAACCGACGTCCACGGCTTTGCAGGCCGCTGCATAACCACTCTGCCACCTTGCCTAATAAAACAAACAGATTATACCTTCTCAATGAAAAATAAACCAAAAAAGGCCTTTAACTTGCAGACCTTTTTTATAATCTCTCTTTGATTATATTCTTAGCGATAAATTTAATATTTTTCCATTCGCTAAGTCGGCGAATAGTATAAGACAACCAATTCTTACCGTACGGTAGATATACCCCTACTCGTTTATCCCTAAGAAGTTTTATCTGTAAATCTCTACGTACCCCAAAAAGAAATTCAAATTGTGTGTCATTATAATCATCAGTTGATATCAATAGTCATAACTCCTCAAATCATTAGCTAACAAAAGAAAATTGTCTTTAATTTCATTGGTTGTCATAAAAGCAATTTTTTTATTTTCCCGATATGCACCTTTGACTAGACGTATGGAGATACCTTGTGACTTTAATATTTGAAGATCATTTATTGTTCTATACAAATTAGACTGCATAGTAATGCCCAGGACATTGGGAAACTCTTGGTTTAGTAATTGACAAAGCTTAATAGTACTATCGGTAGTTGTGCTATCTTCCATATCTAAGCGAATAGTTTGTCCTGACTCAAAAGCCTTTGATGTTATGGGTTCTAAAAAGCTTAACGCCTTGTCTATAGAATGTGAGAGACCAAGTGAAGAGGGCTTGATTGAAAGGCTTAATTTATCAGTTTTAAATAAATCCAGAATTCTTAGATATTCTTTTTGTACAGTTAATGCTTCTTCAGTTGATTTTGATTGTTCACCCACCAAATTAACAGCTACCCTGAAACCTTGGTGATGAAGTCTTTGGATTTGTTGAGATGCCTTATCAAGGCTTTCCCCAGCTATAAATCTTTTTGCAAATGGAAAGAGAAGCTTCAATTCTTAGAAAAAACTAATTGACCAGCAAAATAAGTTTTGGCTACTTTAGTAGACTTTAACTCTCGTCCAACAGGCTTTGAAAGAGTTTGGTCAAGGATAACAAAATCAGCATATTTTCCTATACTTATACTACCAATTTGATCCCCCCATCCTGACAGATCTGCACCAATTTGAGTATAAGCATGCAAGGCTTGCTCAAAAGTAAGTGCCTGTTCAGGATACCATGTGCCTTCATATAAACCGCTTGGACTTTCTCTGAAAACCGCATCTGCTAATTGAATTAGAGGTGAAAATGGAGAAGTCGCAAAATCGCTACTAAGCGCTAAACGTACCCCAGATCTTAGGAAATCATTCCACACATAAGCATATTTCTCTCTTTCTATACCGACTCTAGGGGTTATATATTTTCCAATTACCCCTGTTCCATGATTAGGTTGCATTGAGGCTGTGACATTTAGCTTATTAAATCTCTGAATATCTTCAGGATCTATAATTTCAATGTGCTCTATTCGATTTGACAGAGAATTATTACCACTGAACTCAAATGCATTCAAAGCCATTTTAACCCCTCTATCACCGATGGCATGAATTGCCACTGGCATTCCAAGGCTATTAGCACGTTTAACTAACCGATTTATCTCAGCTTGGATATAGAAAGGCTCGCCTATGATTTCTGGTCGATCAGAATATGGGTTAATTAAAGCTGCAGTGTGAGTTGAAAGGACACCATCAATCACGTATTTAATAAATCCAAATTCAATCAACGGTCCTCGATCTTGATCATGAAATTTATAATCCTTGATGAGTTGATTAATGAGTTTTGCATTATAAGTGTGATCGTCTTCTTGGCTGAATTTTGAATGCTCTCCCCAGAAAACCCTTAAAAATAGTTTTTTATTGCGTGCTAAATCTTTATATTTATCTAATTCAATTCGACTGGACATGTCATGGACACTAGTAATACCAAATGAATTGGCATAGTCCAAAACCTGCTCTATCTTATCTCTAGAAAGATCTGAATCTCTAATATAAGTTGGTATATCCCATATCAGTTCCATTGCACCTTCCAGCAGAATTCCATTTGGGCTACCGGATAACTGATTAATCAGTATTTGTCCACCAAGCGGGACTTCAGAATTAGCTCTTATATTAGCTTCTTCGATAGCTAAAGAGTTGACCCACATGGAGTGCCCATCAATATCTGAAAGGGCAACTGGATTATTCGGAGACACTCTGTCTAGTTCCCAACGGGTAGGTAAACCTTTATTCTCAAAAGTATAATCCCAGCGACCACCCAATAACCACTCACCCGGTTCCATTGCCTTAACCCTCTGTGCAATCATATCTAGCCATACGGATTTTTCTCTGATGCCGGTTAAGTTAATTCCAGTGACAATTTTAGAGCCAGAAGATAAATGGGTATGACTGTCTATAAAGCCTGGCAATATTGTTTTACCTTCAGCATTTATAACGACTGTATTTGAATCTGAGAGTTGACTGATCTCGTCATTACCACCAATGGCAATAAATTTACCGTTCTCTATCGCAATTGCATTAGCGTTTTTAACAGCAGGGTCAGATGTTCTTATATCCGCATTGACCACAATAAGATCAGGAGATGCTTTTAATACTTCAAAACAAAAAATTACAGTCAGAAGAAAAATAAATTGGATCAATTTATTTACGGTTTTCATAACCTAATGTTCTGTATAATTTTTTGTATATACTGCATGAGTAGCAATTACACCATCCGTTATTGTTAAAAATTGAGCGGGAAACCGGGTTCGAACCGGCGACCTTTTGCTTGGCAAGCAAACGCTCTACCAACTGAGCTATTCCCGCTAAAATTATGAAGGTATCATTATAGCGAATTTCGATTACATCTCTAATTTTTTTGGATTGCTTTAGCAATAATAGAAATGTAGATTAATGCCATGCAGTATTTCTGGACAGTCAAGGTAATAAGATTTATCCCAATAGTATTTACAATTGGGATTGCAATTTCTATGTATTATTATCCAGGAGGAAACATTCATGATCCTCTACAAACTGGCTATTCTTTCACTCATAATTTTCTAAGTGATTTAGGAGGTATGAATGCACGTTCAGGAGAAACAAATGTTGTTTCATCATATATTTTCAACGCCTGTATGATCAGCTTTATTTTTGGTGGCATAGCGTTCTTGTATGTGCCGGGCTTATTCAAGAATGATAGAACTAATTATTATTTAGCTATTGTTGGATCAATGTTCTTTTTTATGGGGACATGTTTTTTCGCAGGAGTGGGTTTTACACCGCATGATTTATACTTGGATCAACATATATTTTTTGCCTTGAATGGATTTAGATTAATGGTTCCTGCAGGTATCTTTTATCTAGTAGTGTTGCTAAGAAGTCCTATTAAGAAAAGTTACTCATTTGTCACTTTATTTTTTCTATTAAGCACCTTCTCATATGTTTTATATCAATTATTAGCAGACAGTCCTTTAATGAGTATTGAGGCAATGATAATGCAAGCGACAATGCAAAAATTAATAACCTTTATTCATTTATTGAGCATATTCTCCTTAAGCTTTGCATTTTCCTCACTGAGAAATCATGCTGAGATAATAAATTAAGAGAATAGAAGTGAAAAAAATAAGTATATCTCTGCTGATTTTGGTGTTTGTGAATTATTCATCAATAACTGATGCAGTTACTCCAGAGATCAAAAAATTAAAGCGCACATCGCCAACGAGTATTTTATTTGTTGGTAATAGTTATCTTTACTACAACGATAGTTTGCATAATCATTTTAAAAGAATGGCTGATGAAAGATACCCAGGTTATGAGGGAGGTAAAAATGTCAAGTCATCAACAATTGGGGGCTCTAGATTAAAACACCACAACCTTGATCATTTACTAAAACCTAAAGCAATTAGCTTAATTAATAAATTTGAATTAGTGATTCTTCAAGGTGGCAGCGGAGAAGGATTATCAAAGAAAGACAGGAAAGCTTTTGCTAAAAAAGCGAATGAACACATTAAAAGAATAAAAGCTAATGGCTCTGAAGCAGCTTTATATATGATTCATGCATACGTTGAGCCACACAAAAGTTTTGACCCAAATCTCATTAGAGTGATTGAGGAGATGTATGTGACTGCTGGAAACAAAAATCAAACCCTTGTCATTCCAGTGGGTTTAGCCTTTGAAAATGCTTACAAGCAAAGACCAGCTATAAAACTTCACAATCTTGATGGCACACATCCAGCTCTATTAGGCACTTATTTAGCAGCATGTACTGTTTTTGCTAGTGTATTTAATGAATCGCCGGTTGGATTAAACTATGACTATAACGGTCTTATCAAGACTGATGATAAGTTATTTCTACAAAAAATTGCAGCATCAACAGTTAGAACTTTCTATCAAAAATCTACTAATTAAGAAGAATAATCACGCAACATCTTTCTTAGCTCCAAAGAATGTTGCTCCTCTTGAGCTATCTTATTTCTAGCGTATTCTTCCAAGAAAATAGATTTGCCATCAACGGCTTCTAAAAGATAATTATAAAGATCTAAAGCATGTAATTCATGGTCAAGGCTTTCTTGAAGAATGTCTTCAACAGAATGTTGATGTGTTTCTTCTATAGGGGCAATTTGTTGAGTGGGATGACCTTCAAGTCCCGTTAATAATTCGCCTGCCTCTTGAGCATGTAACAACGATTCATTTGCTTGAGCTTGAAGAAACTGAACAATTGGAATCCGATATGGGCCGCTAACCATTATTGAAGAATGAGTGTAGCGAACAACACCTGAAAGTTCATACTCCATGATGGTGTTCAGAATTTCACAAGTTTTCTTTAAATCCAAGTTTTGCATAACAACCTTTTTTGTAACCTCAAGTTAATTATTGTACTAAAAAATAAAAAAAATTTATCTCCGTAACCCCTCTCATCTATTATACGATTCCACAGAATCATGCTAAGGCACTTTGTGTTCTTAATTCAGCCAACTTAATCTGAATATGTGTTTCATTTAGAAAAAGGTTATAGAATCACTAATGATGATGTTCATCATTTAAATCTTTCTCAATGTCCTCATGATCACCAATCATAATATGGCTTTTACTTTTTGTAACATATTTTTCTAAAAAGGGAATCAAGAACAATGGCAATAACCCTCCCAAAACTATCCCTGCAGTTCTTGCCCTCATGGTTGGATCAATAATGGCAGCGACAAGATCTGCAATTACATGGGCCAATGAGGCACCTATAATGCCGGCAATATAACCTTTGGTGACATTCTTTAAAAGCCGATTAATACTCCAGCCGGTATAAAAACCTAGGATCACAAGGCTAACATGCACAACCCCAAAAATAAAACCGGGTAAAAGTACATCGTTTTGCATTAACCCGACGCTTGTTAAAAGTTGTTCCATAGATTTTTGCTTATATTTCTACCAAAATACTTATAATTAATGAATGTTTAAAACTATCTATAAATATTACCTATTATTCTGCTACATTTCTTTGGTAATTTTCTCAACCCATAGTGTCGCTAAAACTATTCATTATCCAGTATCTATTAAAGGTAATACTCAAGATAACTATCATGGAATTATTATTGATGATCCTTATAGAGGATTAGAGGATTTAAACTCAGAACAGACTCAATCTTGGATCATAGAGCAAAATCGTTTTACCAATTCTTATTTAGATAACCTTTCAGAGAAAAAGCAGATTAAATTACTACTAGAAAAAATTTACAACAAAGAAAATCAATCTGTCCCTTTTCGAAAGAAATCAAAGATTTTTACCTATTACAACAATGGGGCATGGCAACAAAGCAAGCTCTTCTATCAGGAAAATACGCAAAATAAAAAGAAACTGGTTATTGATCCTAATCTCTTATCTGAAGATGGCACTGTTTCAATCGGCTCAGTTAGTGTAAGCCCTAATTCTGAACTAATCGCCTACTCCATATCGGATGGCGGATCAGATTGGAAAACATGGAAAATCAAACATATTAAAAATGGTGACATACTAGAAGACACTATTAAATGGTCAAAATTTAGTAACGCAGAATGGGCTAAAGATAATTCAGGATTTTATTATTCAGGATACTCTAAACCTCAAAAAGGTGATGAATATAAAGAACTAAACAGGAATCAGAAACTGTTTTTTCATACTCTTGGTCAACCTCAATCCAAAAACCAATTAATTTATGAACGACCTGAACACCCTGAATGGGGTTGGGGAACTACAATAACTGAAGACGGTCGTTATCTCATTCTATCTGTTAGCGAGGGTACAGACGAAAGAAATAGATTATTTTATAAGGATTTAAGACAGGACGAGTCTTTCGTAGAATTGATTCCAGATTTGAGAGCACAATTTACTTTTCTTGGTAATGAGGGATCTATTTTTTGGTTTTTTACAAATCTAGATGCTCCCAAGGGAAAAGTAATATCAATTGATATCAATCACCCTGAAGAGAACAACTGGAAGGTATTGATCGATGAGAAAAATGACGCTCTAACAAATGTTGAAATTTTAGAAAACTATATTTTATGTCAATACTTGAACAATGTGGCAAGCGAAGTCTTTCTCTATGAAAAAGAGTCTTTAAAAAAGAAAACAATTAATTTCAATAGACAAGGAATTATCTCCAACATTTCGTCAAATCAAGACTCCGATATTTTTTATTTCTCATACACGAATTACATCCAACCGAATCAAATATACAAATACAATGCCAAAAATGATGACATTTCACTTGTATGGGCAAAAGAAATTCCTCAATTCAATGGTGATCACTATATAAGTCAACAGGTGTTCTATCCCACTAAGGATGGAACCATGATTCCCATGTTTATTTCACACCATCAAGACACTGAATTGGGTGTGAATGCCCCATTATTACTATACGGTTATGGTGGTTTTGATATCTCAATACTGCCAAATTTCAAAGAACGCTACTTAGCTTGGATGCTAATGGGTGGAGTTGTTGCAGTTCCCAATATTAGAGGTGGCGGTGAATATGGGGAGGAATGGCATCAACAAGGCATGTTAAAAAACAAACAAAATGTTTTTGATGATTTTGTGAGTGCTGCTGAATATTTACATACGATGAACATTTCTAGCCCTAAAAAAACTGTTATTGAGGGTCGTTCAAATGGTGGGTTATTGGTTGGAGCAACCATGCTTCAAAGACCTGATCTATTTGGTGTTACTCTACCTAGTGTAGGGGTAATGGATATGCTTCGTTTTAATAAATTTACCATTGGCTGGGCTTGGGAAAGTGATTACGGTTCCCCAGAGAAACTAGAAGACTTTCAAGTGCTGGTTAAGTATTCCCCTTATCACAATATAGAAAGAGGAGAATGCTACCCACCTACTTTGATTACCACTTCAGAACTTGATGATCGTGTTGTTCCATCGCATTCATATAAATTTGCAGCCAGAATGCAAGAAGCACAAAATTGTACAAACCCTATTCTTATCAGAATAGAAACAAGAGCAGGACACGGTGCGGGAACACCCAGGAATAAAACTATTGAATATATTTCTGATGTCTATGGCTTTGCACTTCATTATTTGTTACAAAATTAATCAATAGTTGATTATTATTAATACCAGCAGCTGAACAACTTATGAAAAAAAATTTATACAGGGTCATTATTCTCATCATCCTATTTGGAGTGGGCTATAACTTTTTAATAAAAGATGACGCGGAACCAACTTACGGACTCACCATTGATGGCGTGGATATAGATATCATTGATATGCATCTTCACACTGGGACTTGGGAAGCTTTAACTGAACCTTACAAAGAAAGGTATTCTGAAAGAGTTCCAAAACCCTTTAAATTTCTAATGGAAAACCTTCTTGGAAGTGGTTTAACATCAGAAGGAATTCTAAAACAAATGGATAAGGCTGGGATTCGTCGTGCAGGAGTGTTTGCAGTCTACAGCCCTGATACCACTGGAATTGCAAATAATGAATTCTTATATCAACAAATAAAAGATCAATCAAAGAGAATGTTCGGGTTCTATAGTATAAGAACCGACCATTGGAATATTAATGCTGATAAAGAACTTAAAAAATTAGAAAGTGACCTGATCAAATACAAAGCCACTGGCATTAAGCTAGCTCATGCACATCAGCAAATGAGATTGGATGATCAACGCTTTGATGGAATTTATGAAATAGCTGGTCGCTTAAATAAACCAATTTATATTCATACAGGAACCAGCCCAAACCCTTACACAAGAAGAGAGCCACCCTATGTTGATCCACTATATTTAGAAGAATCAATTATCAAGTATCCTCAGACAAAATTTATTTTGGGACACACTGGTTATGATAGTTTTTTAATTCAGTTAACTTATCTAGAATCTTGTATTCAATTGGCTAAAAAATACGATAATGTTTATTTTGAACCCGGTGCTTTAGGCGCCAGAAAAGCAGCTGAAGTTTTACCCGAATATCTTAAAATTATTAAAAAAGAAGGATTGATTGATAGAGTAATTTATGGATCTGATGGCCCTCAATTTCCTGGTTATACGGCAAGTCATTTAGAAAACTTCGTTGAGGCTATGGAAATCAATGAATATTCAGCTATGGAGATGAAATTAATTCTTCAAAGCAATTTTGAGACGTTATTTAACCTCTAAAAGATAATCATCTATTCGCTCTTCAAGCACGGCCAAGGGAAGTGCCCCTTGACTAAGAACGGCATGATGGAATTCTTTAATATCAAACTGATCTCCAAGCTGATTCTTCGCCCTTTGTTTTAATTCGAGAAGTTTCAATTGTCCTATTTTATAGGCGAGTGCTTGGCCCGGCATAATCAGATAGCGATCAATCTCATTGACAATATCTTGCTCAGTTTTTGCGGCATTGTCTTTAAAGAAGTCAATGGCTTGTTGTCTACTCCATCCTTTATAGTGCATACCCGTATCGACCACTAACCGAACGGCACGCCACATGTCATAAGTTAATGCTCCGAATTTTGAATACGGGTCTTCATAAAGACCAATATCATATCCTAAGCTCTCGCTATAAAGGCCCCAACCTTCGACAAAGGCTGTGTATCCTGAATATTTTCTAAAATTAGGTATCCCCTCAAGTTCCATAGCCAATGCTATCTGTAGATGATGACCTGGCACCGCTTCATGGACTGAGAGAACCTCCATTTCAAATTTTGGTCTGACTTCTGGTCGATAAAGATTGACATAATAATAACCAGCTCTTGATCCATCAGCTGCTGGTCTCATGTAATAGGCAGTTGTTGTATCTGGTGCAGATTCTTTTGGTATTGGTTTTAATCCATAAGGCGTTCTAGGTAAGACCTTAAAAAGTCGAACAATTTCTGGATCTATTTTCTTAGAGGTTGCTAAGTAGGCCTCAAATAATTCATCTTCTGTTTCATAATAAAACTGTGGGTCTGTTCTAAGAAATATTAAGAAATCATTAAAAGTTCCTTCAAAACCGATTGAGTCAATGACTTCTTGCATTTCAGATCGAATTCGTTTGACCTCAGATAGACCAATATTATGAATTTCATCAGGACTTAAATCAGTGGTTGTGTGATATGCAGCTAAATTTTCATACCATTCGTAACCATTTGGCAAAGCAGAAACACCATAAGTATCACGTGACATTGGTAAATATTCAGTCCTAAAAAAGAAATCAAGGGTTTGATAAGCAGGAACAACTTGCTCTTTAATCACTTCCTTTGCTTGTATTTGAAGCGCTTCCCAATCATTAATTGTTTTGGGTATATCTGAAAAAACATTATAAAAAGGACTATCCTCTGGATCGTCTACTAATTGCAATTGAATTTGCTTAGCAACGCGTTGCATTAAAATATTTGGTGCGGTAATACTCTTCTCGATGCCTAATTTTCCAAGGTCAATATGTGTATTAATTAATTCAGGTAATTTTTCTAATCTTGCTAACCAATCTTTGTAATCCTGTGAGCTATTAAAACTTAGTCCTTCTGCTGTCTCTTGTTCTAGTTGAATCCCTCCTCTTTGACCAAAGGTGAGTAAATGGCTGTCAAATTTCTGTGATTTTACCGATCGCTCATAATTGTATAGAAACAATCTATAATTAAGTTGATTCTCCTCTGTGAGTTTTTGAGGATTAACGGATTTAATTTTTTCTAGGACCTCTCGAGTCTTTTTCTGTCTTTCTCTTACCGCTTGATCAGAAATATCGGGCCAATCTTGATTAGCTGATTTATCTCCCATATAAGAAGCGTAGACTGGATTTTCTTCCATGCCTCTGCTCCACTCATCGTCTAGGATTTGGTTAAAATATGCATCTTCACTGCCTGTTCCACAAGCACCGATTATTAGCAGAAGAATTATTGCTAAGAAAGGTTTAGATCTCACAAATAATCACCTTTTGAAATTATTGGCCATGCTCTAATTAGGTAAACTATCATGGTCCAAAGTGTTAAAACAGCAGAGCCTAGAAGACAAACACTGCCAATTAAGTATATATCAACATAAAAAATAGGTTTACTAAACAACATACAAGAGAGTCCGACCATCTGTAAAATGGTTTTAAGTTTTGCATAACCAATCACGGAAACCTTATGCCGTTCCCCAAGCTCAGACATCCACTCTCGAAGTGCAGAAATTGTGAGTTCACGACCAATAATAATTGATGCTATAATCGCGTTTAGAAGACTGGGGTCACTCTGGACGATTAAAATTAACGCAATTGAAACAATGAGCTTATCTGCCACAGGGTCCAAAAATGCTCCAAATCTTGAGGATAAATTGTATTCTCTAGCAACCCAACCATCCAACCAATCAGTTAATGCAGCTAAAATGAAGACCATAGCAGCTAGTGGTCTAGCATTATCAATTGAAGAAAAGAATAAAGCAGCAATCAAAGGAATACTGGCAATCCTGAAAAGCGTTAATGCATTTGCAAAATTAAATGTGGCTCTCATGTAATGATTATAATATTTATTTGAAAAAAAGATTAATTAGCATTGAAATGATTATAAATTTTATTTGCTAAATTGTTATTAATACCTCTAACGGTCATTAAATCCTCTACTGAAGCTCGTTTAATTTCCTGAATACCTCCGAATTGTTTTAGTAAATCCTTTTTCTTGTTTGGGCCAATACCTTCAATTGACTGGATATCAGAAGTTAATAGCTTTTTTCTTTTTTTATTGCGGTGCCCAGTGATTGCGAATCGATGAGCCTCATCACGAATTGATTGTATTAAAAACTTAGCTGGTGAATTATTTGCCATTGAAAGAGGGCTTTTATTTTTATTAATGAAAATTCGATCTTCTTTCAGTTGGCGGTTTGGGCCTTTAGCAATACCGAGTATAGGTATTCCGATTATTCCCAGATCTTTAAATACACTAATGGCAATATTTATCTGGCCCTTGCCTCCATCGACAAGAATGATGTCGGGTAATAACCTAGATTCTTTTAAACTTCTTGAATAGTGACGAGAAAGAGCTTGTGACATAGCAGCGTAATCATTACCTTTATTTATTCCACTAATATTAAAACGTCGGTAACCCTGTTTATTAAATCCCTCTCGATTAAATGCAACACATGAAGCTACACACTTGTCACCCATGAAATGACTAACATCAAAACATTCGATATTCTGGACAAACTTATCATGGCTAATAATCTCAGTCAGTTCATACAACTGAGCTGCTATTGAAGCTTTTGAGGCTAACTTAGATTTTAATGATTCAATAGAATTTGATGCAGAGATTTCAAGCCATTTTTTCCTGTAGGACTTGACGCTGTGTTTTATGATTACTTTGGTTTTTAATTCATCAGAAAGGGCTTCTTGAAGCAGTCTAAGATTTTCAAGTTTGATATTAAGTAATATCTCTTTAGGTGGTTGATACATAGTGTAGTACTGCATTAAAAAAGACTCTATCACCTCTTGAGCATCAGCCATATTTGTCTTTTGAGGATAAAATGAACGACTACCTAAAATTTGTCCTTTGCGTAAAAATAATACAGAAATACAAAACATGCCTGATGATTCGGTAAGTGCTATGGCATCGGCATCAATTCGATTTGCTCCATCAACAAATTGATGTGATTGTATAACTTTTAATGAACTAATTTGATCTCTATAAAAACCAGCTTTTTCATAATCTTGTTGGGCTGAAGATTGATCCATTTTTCCAATAAACTTTTCAATAATGGATTGATCATTGCCTTTTAAATAGTCGAGAGCTTGATTGACGTTAAATTGATATTCCTCTTTTGTGACCAAACCCACACAAGGTCCTGAACATCTCTTTATTTGAAATTGTAAACAAGGTCTTGATCGGTTATTAAAAAAGGATTCATCACAATTCCTCAATAAAAAAACTTTTTGTAACTGACTCAACGTATTTCTAACAGCACTTACGTTAGGATAAGGACCATAATATTCTGCTTTTTTTAAATCTTTTTTCCCTCTATGAAAAGAAAATCGTGGGAATTGGTGGGTATTATTTACTTCTATATATGGATAACTCTTACTGTCTTTGAGTAAAACATTGAACTTAGGTCTGTATTTTTTTATTAGAGTATTTTCTAGAATCAAAGCCTCTCGTTCGGTTCGAGTAATAGTGATTGAAATTGAATGAGTCTCTTTTAAGATCGCTTGTTTCTTACCCCCTGAATTAACTGAAGTAAAGTAGCTAATGACTCTTTTTTTTAAATTTTTTGCTTTACCAACATAAATCACATCTTCTTTTCTGTTTATCATGCAATAAACACCAGGTTTACTAGTCAGTCGTCTTGCGTAATTCTTAAGCGTATTAAATTTATCATTCATCCAACTATTCTTTTTCTTTTATATTTTCCCATAATTTATCAAGCTCCCTTTCGGTCATATGAGAGAATTCCCTATTAGATTCTTTTAAAACTCTTTCCATAGATCTGAAACGTTGATCAAATTTTTTATTAGCTTTCCTTAATGCTGATTCAGGGTCTATTGAGGTGTGCCTCGAGAGACTAACGATGCTAAATAATAAATCCCCAGCCTCTTCTTCAATATTGCTTTGATTACCTGAACTTATAGCAACTTTAAGCTCTTCGATTTCTTCTTCAATTTTATCAATAACACCACCAACATTACTCCAATCAAATCCAACTGATCGTGCTCTTTTCCCTATCTTATAGGCTATATTCAATGCTGGCTGATTTGTGCCAATATCATCAAGAATACTGTTTATGCCATGTTTCTGTTTTCTCTCTTCAATTTTAATTCTCTCCCACTGGTCTGTTTGTGCCTTAGAATCTTCTATTGATAAATCTGAAAACACATGAGGGTGTCTATTAATCAATTTAGTAGTAATTGAATCAACCACATCATCAAAAGTGAATAAGTTCATTTCCTCGGCAATGTTTGAATGAAATGCTACTTGGAATAAGAGATCTCCTAATTCATTTTTGAAAGCTTCATAATCCTTATTCTCAATGGCCTCAACAACTTCATATGCTTCTTCTATCGCACAGTGAGCAATTGACTCAAATGTTTGCTCCCTATCCCAAGGACATCCTTTTTCAGGGTCTCTAAGTTGTGATGTAATTTGATGTAATTTTTCCAAAATATTCTCCTATTGCTTAATTAAGTTACAAAATTTTCTAATGATTTGTGCGGTTAGACCCCATATATAATATTGCTCATAACTGTAGCTGTAGACAGACCATTTAATCTCATCATAAACCTTATGCTGGTGCTCAAGATTTACTTGGTCCATAAGAAAGTCTAAGGGCACTTGAAATATTTCTTCAACTTCATCCTGATTTCGAACAGGAGAAAAATCATCTTCTACGAAAGCAATTACAGGGGTGACAATAAAACCGGTCCCTAAACTGATCTGTGGTGGAACAAAGCCAATAATTTCAGATGAACTCTGAGCTAAACCAATCTCTTCATTAGCTTCTCTTACAGCAGTTTCTATGATGCTGCTATCCTGAGATTCATCAAAAGAACCACCAGGAAGACTAATCTCACCGGCATGATTTTTCAATTTAGTTGTTCTTTTTGTCAAGATAATATTTATGCCTGACGCAGACTGCTGAAGACCTAATAAAACTCCAGCGTGTTTTAGATTTATTTTTTGTAAATAATCTTTGACGATATGCACTGGCAATCTATTCATTACCTCTAATACTGGATCAGTGGAGGGTTGAGTGCCGTGATAACTCTCTCTTATCTTATTCAACATAAAAAAGAGGGGTCTTATTGTTTATTTTGAGTTAATTTTAAAGGATCTAGAATATCTTTTAATGTGGCTTCATCGAGGTCAGTTAATTCAGATGCAACGTCAATAATTGACCGCTTTTCTTTATAAGCTTTTTTTACAATTTTTGCACCTGTCTCATAACCAATGCTCGCATTAAGAGCTGTTACTAGAATTGGATTGTGATTGAGAACAGATTCGATGTTTTCATGATTCACCGTAAAATCTCTGATAGCTTTATCTGCAAGGGCATTACAAGCATTGCTTAATATTGAAATTGATTGAATTAAATTAAAGCCAATAAGAGGCAGCATTACATTCAATTGGAAATTTCCAGATTGAGCAGCCATAGTTATGGTCGTGTCATTACCGATTACCTGTGCAGCTACCATTGATACTGATTCAGGTATTACGGGATTTATCTTACCTGGCATGATGCTACTACCAGGTTGAAGTGCTGGTAATTGAATTTCACCTAAACCACCTAAAGGACCACTATTCATCCATCTTAGATCGTTTGCAATCTTGGTTAAAATTACCGCCAGAGTTTTTGTTTTAGATGAAAGCTCGAGAGAAATATCTTGGGAGCTAATTGATCTAAATGCATTCGAGGCTGGCTGAAAATTCATGCCAGTTTTTTCATTCATAAATTTGCAAGTGATTGGACTTAAGTCAGGATGAGCATTAACCCCACTTCCAACCGCTGTTCCCCCAACTGCTAATTGTTGGAGATCTACTTGCATCAGTTCCAACTGTTTCTTTAGATCTTTGATTTGTGCAGACCACGCACTGATTTCTTGTCCAAAGGTAATAGGCATCGCATCCATCAAATGCGTCCGGCCAGTTTTAACAACATCATTAAGACTCGCTGCTTTCCCATCCATGATTACATGTAAATGTTCCAAAGCAGGGAGTAAATCTGTATTAACCAACAAGGTAGACGAAACATTGATCGCTGAGGGAATAATATCGTTACTGCTTTGTCCTAGATTAACGTCATCGTTGGGATGAATATCGAGCTTATCTGAGGAAGATAAATGTGCAATTACTTCATTCATATTCATGTTAGTGCTAGTTCCAGAACCTGTTTGAAAAACATCAACTGGAAACTGATCGGCATATTTTCCGTCAGCTATTTCTAGTGCAGCTCTACCTATGGCATCAGCTTTATCCTTACTTAAAGTACCTAATTTTGCATTTGCAGAAGACAATGCCCACTTCAACAAAGCCAAAGATCTAATAAGGCCTGACGGCATTTTTATCTGACTGATTTGAAAATTCTCAATAGCTCTTTGCGTTTGTGAACCCCAATGACTATCGGCAGGAACTTTAAGCTCTCCCATGCTATCTTTTTCTATTCTGTATTCCTTATCTGACAAAATTAACTCCTTATCCATATCATAATACATAGAGAATAGCAGTCACAGAAGAAACTTTCGTGTATCATTCAATTTTGATGATAGAGGTGGTTGAAATGAACGAAGATCAGCTACAAGCCATTTCTCCTCTTGATGGTAGATATTTGGAGAAAAGCTCTCACTTAAGGCAATACTTTAGTGAGTCTGCAATCATGCGCTACCGTGTCTTAACTGAAATAAAATGGTTAATATTTCTATCTCAAAATAAAGACCTAAATCAAGTCCCGAGATTATCTAAAGACCTAAAAAATCTTCTGGAAGATATTATTAGTCAGTTTTCTATTGAAGACGCTAAAAGAATTAAGTCTATTGAAAAAGAAACAAATCATGACGTTAAGGCAGTAGAATATTTTCTCCAAGAAAAAATTAAAAATCTACCAGATGGTAATGATTTAATTCCTTTCATCCATTTTGCATGCACATCAGAAGATATTAATAATATTTCCTATGCGCTGATGCTCAAGGAGGCAACTGCATTACAGATAAAGGAATTAAATCTCCTTATTGATACTTTAAGAAAGCAGTCACATCATTGGGCAGACGATACTATGTTATCTCGAACACATGGACAAGCTGCTACCCCTACAACGATGGGTAAAGAATTTGCAAATTTTGTGTATCGTCTCAATCAACAAATAAACACTCTGGAAGCCATTGAATATCGAGCAAAAATGAACGGTGCAGTAGGGAATTTTAATGCTCATAAAATTGCTTATCCTGATATTAACTGGGCTGATTTAAGTGAAACATTTATCAAAAGTATAGGACTAACTAATAACCCCTACACAACTCAAATTGAACCTCATGACTGGATGGCAGAACTGTTTCATTCTCTGATTAGAATCAATAATATTTGTCTAGATCTGAGCAAAGATATTTGGATGTATATTTCTCTGGGTTACTTTAAACAAACTATAAAATCATCAGAAGTAGGATCTTCGACTATGCCCCATAAAGTAAATCCTATCGATTTTGAAAATGCTGAGGGTAATATCGGTCTGGCAAACTCAATTTTAGACCACCTTGCTTCTAAATTAGTTATATCGAGACTTCAAAGAGATCTTAGCGATTCAACCGCACTAAGAAATATAGGGTCTGCATTTGCTTATATGACCATTGCTAATCAATCACTGATGAAAGGGTTGGATAAAATTAAAATTAATAAAGATGTAATAAATAATGATTTGGAGTCAAATCAGGAAATTTTAGCTGAAGCTATTCAAACCATACTGAGGCGTGAACAAGTTGAAGATGCCTATGAACATTTAAAAGAACTAACTCGAGGAAGAACTTTAGATAAAGATAAATTAATTTCATTCATTGATTCTCTAAAGATTGATGAATCTGTAAAAAACGAACTGAAAGAACTTTCACCTCAAAACTATACTGGACTTGCTTCAAAATTAGCCAAAGAAATCTAACCTCTATCTATCTCTGTCTATTCAGTCTCCTATGAATAAAAAAGAATTAATTATAGTCGGCATGTCAGGGGGTGTTGATTCAGCCGTGACTGCTTCACTACTTTTAGAACAAGGATTTGAAGTTGAGGGTTTACATATGACTAATTGGAATGATGAAGACCCCTATTGCACCGCAGCACAAGATCACCAAGATGCTAGAGAAGCCTGTAATGAACTAGGTATCACTATGCATCACGTGAACTTCTCTAAAGAATACAGAAAAGAAGTTTTTGATAAGGCTTTAGAAGAATTAAATTCTGGACTTACCCCTAATCCAGATATTTTATGTAATCGTATGATCAAGTTTGATCGATTTGCCGAATATGCTTTTCGTTTAGGCGGGGAAAGAATTGCCACTGGACATTATGCCAAAGTGATTAAAACAAAACATGGCTATGAACTGCACAAAGGAACTGATGTAAACAAAGATCAAACTTATTTCTTACATGCCATTAACCCCGATGTTCTTTCAAAAGTTATCTTTCCTGTGGGTGATATGATCAAATCTGAAGTTAGAGACTATGCCTATAAAAAAGGGTTACCAAATCACAATAAAGCCGACAGCACAGGTATTTGTTTTATAGGTGAGAGGCCATTTAAAAGCTTTATACAAAATTTTCTACCTCCAGACCCAGGAAAGATTGTTGATGAACAAGGGGAAACCTTAGGTAAGCACGATGGCTTAATGTATTTTACTATAGGGCAAAGAAAAGACATTGGCATTGGTGGTATAAAAAATAATTCTGGAAAACCATGGTATGTTGCAGAAAAAAATATAAAAACTAATGAGCTAATCGTTGTTCAAGGCCATAAACACCCAAGGTTGTGGACTAAAAAACTCTTTGCTATAGCTCTTAACTGGTTGGATCCAAAGGTCCCTACTCTCTTATCAAATGGAGAAGAAATACATTGTGAAGCAAAAAATAGGTACCGCCAAAATGATGCTAAATGTTCTATTCAAACGTTTAGAAATGGTCTAATGATTGAGTTTAAAGATAGACAGTGGGCTGTAACAGAAGGTCAATATGTCGTCCTATACAAAGATGAAAAATGTTTGGGTGGTGGCAAGATTATGGCCATACCTAAAGAAGACAAAAACTGAAGATTCGTATACAATCTAGCTCAAATTAAGAATATCTAATGTCACAATACATTAAATCATTAAAAATAGGTCCTAAGGAGTATCAATATTTTGATCTGAATTTATTGGGTGCTTCATCTTTAGACAGTATTCCTTTCTCACATAAAATTCTTTTAGAAAATGCAGTTAGACATACTCAGGAAGACCCCAGTAGAGAACAAGATATTCAAACAATACTTAATTGGGATGCCAAATCAGGCAATACTACAGAAATATCATTTACTCCCAGTCGAGTCATTTTACAAGACTTTACTGGTGTTCCCGCGGTGGTTGATTTAGCAGCTATGAGAGACGCCGTTGCCAAAATGAAAGGTGATGCTTCTCAAATAAACCCCCTTTCTCCTGCTGAGTTGGTAATCGATCATTCTGTTCAAGTTGATCATTTTGGCTCAGAAGAAGCATTGATAAAGAATAATACTATTGAATTTGAAAGAAATGAGGAGCGTTACCGATTCCTTCGGTGGGGGCAAGAAGCTTTTTCTAATTTTGAGGTTATACCGCCCAATACAGGAATTGTTCATCAAGTTAATCTTGAATATTTAGGTCGTGTGGTCTTTTCAAATGATGGTCAAAATGGATTGATTGCTTACCCTGACACTCTTGTAGGAACAGATTCTCACACAACAATGATTAATGGTATTGGATGTCTTGGTTGGGGTGTGGGCGGTATTGAAGCAGAAGCTTCGATGCTAGGCCAACCAATTACAATGCTTCTCCCAGAGGTTATTGGTATCCGTGTTTCAGGACAACTTAGAGAAGGTGTAACAGCCACTGATCTTGTCCTAACAGTCACTGAAATGATGCGTAATTATGGAGTAGTAGGCAAATTCGTTGAATTCTTTGGTGACGGGCTGAATAATCTACCAGTGTCAGATCGATCCACTTTAAGCAATATGGCACCAGAGTTTGGCAGCACCTGTGCAATATTCCCTATTGATAATGAGACCATTCGTTATCTTAAATTATCTGGTCGAGATGAAGCACAAGTTAATCTTGTAGAACATTATGCAAAGGCACAAGGCCTTTGGCGAGAAGAAGGAAAAGAAGCTGTCTATACAGATGTCATTGAGTTAGATTTAACAAAAGTTGAGCCTTGTTTAGCTGGACCTAAAAGACCTCAAGATCGGATTGTTTTGAGTCAAGTTCCTGAAGTTGTAAGTAATGAAATTAAAGAAGCTGACTGTTCACCTGAAGAACTCTCAAACGGTTCAGTTTTGATTGCAGCAATTACTAGCTGCACGAACACCTCTAACCCTGCGGTTATGATTGCAGCTGGTCTTTTAGCCAGAAATGCTAAGGCCAAAGGTCTGGAATCAAAATCTTGGGTCAAAACAAGTCTAGCTCCAGGTTCTAAGGTGGTTACTAAATATCTAGAAGACACAGGCCTACTCAAGGACCTTGAGAGTCTGGGCTTTAACATTGTGGGTTATGGATGCACAACTTGTATTGGGAATTCAGGCCCTTTGGAACCAAAAATAGCAAAAACTGTGATAGATAAGAAACTAATAGCTTCTTCAGTCTTATCAGGTAATAGGAACTTTGAGGGTAGAATTCATCCGCTGGTAAAACATAACTTCCTAGCTTCTCCACCCCTTGTTGTAGCTTATGCTATTGCCGGTTCAATGTTAATAAATCTAGAAACAGAACCGCTTGGAATTTCAAAGACTGGTGAAGAAGTATTTCTTAAAGATATCTGGCCATCAAAAGAAGAAATATATAATCTCATTGAAACAACAATTACTCCTCAAATGTTCATAGAAGCTTACCGAGAATCATTAAAAGGTGATCAAGCATGGCAACAACTCGATATACCTAGTGGGGAAATATATGAATGGCAAGACAATTCAACCTATATAAAAAAACCACCCTATTTTGACTCTATGACCCTTGATATCCCTGAAATGAGTTCAATCAAAAACGCTCGTCTTTTAGTCCTATTGGGAGATTCCGTTACGACTGATCATATATCTCCTGCAGGAAATATAGATCCTGAATCGCCTGCTGGAAAATATCTTCTTGAACACGGAGTTAAGAGAACAGCTTTTAATTCTTATGGGTCACGAAGAGGTAATCATGAAGTTATGATGAGAGGAACTTTTGCAAACATAAGATTAAGAAACAGACTTGCTCCCGGAACCGAAGGCGGTTGGACTAAGATAAGTCAAGATGAAGAACCTATGTCAATCTATGAAGCTGCGGAGCAATATAAGGTTGATAACACGGATTTATTGATTATAGCGGGCAAAGAATATGGAACAGGTTCATCTAGAGATTGGGCAGCTAAAGGGGTTTCACTACTAGGTGTTAAAGCGGTTATTGCTGAATCTTATGAAAGAATACACCGCTCAAATTTAATTGGAATGGGTGTCCTTCCACTAGAATTCATAGCCAATCAAAATGCTGATTCACTTGGTATAAAAGGTTTTGAGTCCTTTACACTTAAAGAAATTAAATCGGGAGATAAGACAACAGATATGATCATGATGACTAATGGAAAGGATTCAACAACCTTCCAGGTAACTATAAGGATCGACACACCTAAAGAATGGGAATACTTCCAAAACGGAGGAATACTTCAATACGTTATAAGACGACTGATTGCTAATTAACTCTTTAAACTAAAGAATAACAACAGCACCAGAATAGCGTTAATAGTTCCAAAGTTTAGTCTTTGAACCAAGTTCACTTTTTTTTGATCTTCTAAGCTGGGTAGTATAAAGAAGGAAATAAGCCAAACAATCGTCACAGTTATAAGTTCAAATGAAATGATATACCCCTCAATTTTTCTTTTAACATTTATAACATTACAAAAGTAATTATTGTTATTTTTTTTAGAAAAATTAGCATCAGTGTATTATTTGTTTTGTATTGTAACAAGATAGAATAAAGACATATTGAGAAACAGCTTATGGCAGATCCATTCATAGACATTGGTGCAAACTTGACTGATCAAAGTTTTGATCATGATAGAGAAACAGTCATTGAGAATGCTTTTGATAAAGGATTAGAAGCAATTATTGTTACATCCAGTTCGATCAAGGACACAAAAAAAGCGATCTCTTTAGCTAAACAATACCCAGGAAAACTTTGGGCAACAGCTGGGATACACCCCCACAATGCTGAACTCACAGACAAGTCTTTTGAACAAGACTTAAGTAAATTACTGCATCAAAATGAAGTCATTGCATTGGGCGAGTGTGGTCTTGATTATTTTAGAAACTTCTCATCTAAGGAGGCGCAAAAGATTGTATTTGAAAAACAACTAATATTGTCAGTTGAACTACAGCTTCCCTTATTTCTTCATCAAAGAGACGCTCATGATGATTTTCTGTCCATGCTAAAGGAGCATTGTACTCATCCAGTTAAAGGAGTGGCACATTGTTTTACAGGAACTAAAGAGCAATTAAAAAGCTACCTTGATGCAGGGTTATATATTGGCATAACTGGATGGGTTTGTGATTCTCGTCGAAACATGGACCTGCTGGATGCTATTAAGTACTTACCAAAAGACCGTCTATTGATTGAAACCGATGCTCCTTATCTGATGCCAAGATTATTAGCAAAACAATTAAAGACCAGACGAAATGAACCACAATTTCTTGGTGAGATTGCCAATGAATTAGCCATACAAATGCAAACTAATATTTCTGAGCTTTCCGCAATAACACTAGAAAACTCAAAAAACCTTTTTGATCGATTAGGATAAATAGGAAGTTAAGTGTTCTAACCTTGGTTCTATACGTTTTGCTGAACTCTCCAGAGCCATCAATGTTTTAAGATTCTCTGGTATTTCTAGTTCTACGTTAATAATTGGTTCAACAATGTTCTCAAACTTTGCAGGATGTGCTGTGGCCACAAGTGTCCAATGAGAACCCTCTAAATACGAGGCTGGTAAATTTCGATAGGTATGAAATGCAGTGGCTGTATGCGGGCATATTGCCACTTGATTTTTCTCATATTGATAGCGTATTTGATCCTTAATTTCATTGTCACCTACTGAAAATGATTCAAGAACAGACAGTAATTTGTCAGTGTCTTGGTACTGATAAAAAAATCGCTCCATGTTACTTGGATTACCAACATCCATTGCTGAAGCTAAAGTTGGTAATGTTGGTCTAGGAGACCATTCTTTTGTAGCTAAAAAATCAGGAATTGTTTTATTGGCATTAGTAGCAAAAATAATTCGATCTATTGGAAACCCCATTTCTTTAGCTATAAAACAGGCAAAAGCATTGCCGAGATTTCCTGTAGGAATTATAAAACTAGATGGCAGCCCTGTGGTTTTTTGATACTTAATGCTAGACCACGCATAATAAGTTGTCTGAGGTAACAAACGACCTATATTAATGCTATTGGCTGAACATAAATTATGCTTAAGTGAAAGTTCAGGGTTATTGAATGCCTCTTTAACAAGTCGTTGACAGTCATCAAATTCTCCTTTGACAGCAAGAGAAGTAATATTCTTTCCCCAGCAGGTGAGTTGATGTTGTTGTCTTGGTGAAACCCTACCTTCAGGAAATAAGACGGCAACTCTGAATTCAGGTCGTTGATAAAAAGCTGAAGCCACAGCTCCCCCTGTGTCTCCTGAGGTTGCTACAAGAATAGTGTATAAATCGGACCGATTGGTTTTTCTTAAAATTGTTGACATTAATGAAGCTAGAAATCTTGCTCCAAAGTCTTTAAAAGCAGCGGTTGGGCCATGAAATAATTCGAGAACAGAATAATGACTCTGATCTTCACTGATGTCTCGATGAATAACAGGAAAATTAAGTGAGTTATTAACAATGCCCTCTAGATCATCTTCAATTGTTGATCCAACAAAAAAATAGGATAACAACTGATATGAAAATTCTTGGAAATTATTGAATTTTTTAAAATCCTCAGCTTGTATCTTAGGGATAGACTCAGGCATGTAAAGCCCACCACCTTTTGAGGTCCCACTAAATAAAGCTTCCTCTATAGTGATAGCATCATTTGCTTTTGTGCTGATGTATTTCATTTACTATTGATTTCAAATCATTTAATGAATATTGAAAAGAGTAAATAAATCTCCAAAAATTCCTGACGCTGTTACCTCAGGTCCTGCTCCTGGACCTTTATGTACCAACGGGTAATCAGAGTATCGTTTTGTTTTAAATTTAATTATGTTTTCAGTGCCTACTAATTCTGAAAATGGATGATCATTATTTAATGTATCCAATTTAACACTAGCTTTACCATTATGATCCAATTGAGCCACATACCTCAGTACTTTATTATTTTTAATGGCCTGATTTAATTTATCTTCCATTGCAGCATCATCATTAACGATTTCTTGCAAATAAGACTCAATACTGAGATCTCGATGGGCCTCGTTGACCAAGTTCTCAATTTCAATATTATTGACTTCAATCATGAGTCCTAGTTCTCTGGCTAGGATAACAAGCTTCCTAGCAACATCCATTCCAGAAAGATCATCTCTTGGATCAGGTTCTGTGTAACCCTGGTTTCTTGCATCAGTTACTATTTTAGAGAATGGCACACTCCCATTGTAAGAATTAAATAAATACGACAGTGTCCCTGAAAAAACCCCTTCTATTGCCTCAATTTGATCACCAGATATTATTAAATCTTTTACGGACTTAATAAATGGTAGAGCAGCACCAGCAGTAGTTTCATATAAAAAAGTTTGTTTATTATCTATAGCAGATCTCATAATGTCCTGGTAACGACTCAATGGCCCGCTCAGACCTTTCTTGTTTGCCGTAATAACATTTATCCCCGATTCGAAACATGAGGAATAAAGATCTGGGATATGATCACTCGCTGTACAATCGATCAACACTTTAAGATTTGCTGGTGTTGTAGCTAGATAATCAATAGTACTCTCAACGTTAGAAGCTTGACATGATTCATTTTTTGCAATTAATGAAGCTATCGCAGAAACAGAGATAAGCTCATCCAGAATCATTTGAGATGAATTTACAATTGCCACAAAATTTATTTCAACGTTAAAATTTTTAAGTATTATTTCTTTTTGTGCTTGAACTTGTCGATAAAATTCTTGCCCGACATTACCAAAACCCACTAGAGCTATTATTAGGTCAGTCTTACCTATAAAAAAAGCATTATGAACAGACTCTACGGCTCTTCTTAGATCATCCTTTTTTACCACCACTGAAATATTTTTTTCTGAAGAGCCTTGTGCAATAGCCATTATATTAACTTCTGATTGAGTAATCGCTTTAAAAAATTGAGTTGCAATTCCTTTGGTTCCACTCATTCCTGATCCAACCACAGCAATAATGCTGCAATTGTTTTGTATTTGGAGTTGTTGTAAATTTCCATTTTGAAAATCATTGCTAAATTCATCCTTAATAACGTTTTCAATTTGATCTGAATACTTGTCATCTATAGCAAAACAAATAGAGTGTTCTGAACTGGCTTGGGTAATCAGTACGATAGATATTTCTGCATTACTAAGACAAGAAAATAAGCGTTTTACTGTTCCTGGGACACCTATCATCCCAGAACCTTCAATATTCACCAAAGTAATGTTATCAATAGTTGTTATTCCTTTAACACTTTGTAGACCATTCATCTTCGATGAAATTTCGGTTCCATTAGACTCAGGATTAAATGTATTTCGAATATAAATAGGTATGCCTTTATTCATCAATGGTAGCATTGTCTTTTCATGTATTACTTCAGCTCCAAAGTATGCTAATTCTATTGCTTCATCGTAAGACATTTTCTTAATAGTTTTTGCCGTTTGAATCTGATTAGGATCGGCTGTCATAATGCCATTTGTATCTGTCCAAATAGAAACATCTTTTGCCTCAGCCAGTGAACCCATTATAGAGGCTGAATAATCACTGCCATTTCTACCTAAATTTGTCGCAATGGAATCAGATTTTCTTGCCAAAAACCCACCCATAATGAATATTCCCTGCTTACCAGAGAATTCTTTATTAAATAATTTCTTTGACTCTGTCCAGTCTATGTTGGCACCCATATCAGTATGATAAATAGTGATAACATCCAATGGATTGATTAGATGTAAATCCCTGCCACTTAGATCACTAGAGGCCTGATTTAGAACACTTTTTATAAGTCTTGATGACCATATTTCTCCATAACCTAATATTTGATTATCCTCAATGTTTAGAGTTACACCTGAATCAAGGCTTGCTCTCTCTCTTATTGACACTAGATCTTGATTAAATTCATTAATAACATTTTCAATAAATGATTCATCTTTAAGTGTTGCATTCAGAGTTTGTAAATAGCGATCAGATATAGTCTGCAAAATAGACTCGTCTTTTGACTGTGAATATTCAAGCAGCTGATTTGTCATCCCTGACATAGCTGAAACTACCACAATCAAATTTTCACTGGAATTCCCCTTAATCAAATTGCAAACTTTGTTTATGCAATCAGAATCATTAAGGCTACTCCCACCAAACTTATAGATTTGCCAATTATTTTTACTCATATCTTTATACTTATCTCAATAAACTACTGTCATAAAAAGTTGCCCATGATACCCTTTTCCCGATAAATTATCATAATAAGATGGGAGACTACCAATAGTAAGTATATCTAGATATAAGAGATTTTTAAAAAATGAAAACCACACATAATGAATTTATAAAATCACCCAACAAAGCAATAACGCTCCTTGGGATGTCAGGTATTGGAAAGACGACACTTGCAAATAAATTACCTAAATCTCAATGGTTTCATTACTCAGGGGATTATAGGATAGGCACAAAGTACTTAGAAGAACCGATCCTAGATAATATAAAAGAAGGGGCAATGGAGATTGAATTCTTGGCAGATCTGCTGAAAACAGACTCGATTTATATTTCAAGCAATATAACTGTGGATAATCTTTTACCTATTTCCATGTTTCTAGGAAAGATCGGAGATCCAAAAAAAGGCGGTTTATCTCTTGATGAATTTTTAAAACGTCAAAAAATGCATAAAGACGCAGAAATTAAAGCAATGATGGATGTTCCAGAATTTATTGAAAAGTCCAGAAGAATTTATGAATATGACCATTTTATTAATGATGCAGGGGGCAGTATTTGTGAACTTAACGATACTGAAGCCATGTCAACACTGATTAAAAATACTCTAATTCTTTATATTGAAGACGATGACAATATTCGATATGACTTAATACAAAGAGCCAGGGGAAACCCAAAGCCTATGTATTACACAGAAGAATTTCTCTTAGAACATCTTGAATATTATGCAAACGAAACAGGCGAAAGAGACCAAAATATTAATCCAAATAATTTTGTCCGATGGGTTTTTCCTAAGTTGTTAGATTACAGGAAAAATAAGTATGATTTGATTGCTAAGAAATATGGTTATCGTGTAAAAGCTTCTGAAATAGCTCTAGTAGAAAATGAGTCTGACTTTATAGGACTTGTGGCCAAAGCAATTAAGTCAAATGAATAAGAAAAAAGTTTTAATTGGTAACAAACACATTGCTTACATTGAAAAGGGCTCAGGAGAGCCAATTGTATTTCTACATGGTAATCCAACCTCTTCATATCTTTGGCGAAATATTACTCCTTATTTAGAAACAGCTGGTCGGTGCATAAGTATTGACCTTATTGGGATGGGTGATTCAGAAAAATTAGATAACCCAGACACAAATTCATATCGGTTTGAAGAACATTTCTTTTATATAGAGCAAGCAATAAGAAAATTAACTGATGATCAAAAAATAACTTTAGTAGTTCATGACTGGGGTTCTGCTTTGGGTTTTAACTGGAGTTATAAACACCCTGAATTGGTCAAAGGAATTGCTTATATGGAAGCCATTGTCAAAGAATTATCATGGGAAGAATGGAACGATAAGAGCAAAGGGATTTTTCAAGGACTCAGATCTGAGGCTGGAGAACATTTAGTTCTAGAAAAAAACTATTTTATTGAAAAAATATTATTCGGATCAATTATCAGAACCTTAAACGATGAGGAAAAAAAAGAATATCGGAGACCCTTTACCGAACCAGGAGAAAATAGAAGACCAATGCTTTCTTGGCCAAGAGAAATACCCATTGATGGTGAACCTGAGAACGTTTGCAGAATAGTCAATAATTATTCCAATTGGATGCAGGAAAATGACATACCAAAATTTTTTATTAATGCTGAACCTGGAGCTATAATTCAAGGAACGGTGAGGGATTTTTGTAGGACCTGGAAAAACCAAAGAGAAATTACGGTGAAAGGTTTGCACTTTATTCAAGAAGATTCAGCAGATGAAATTGGAAAAGCGTTATCAAAATGGTATAACGAGATCTTGTAAATTATCTATAAAATCACTAGAGAATTAATGAATATAAAAGCACAAGATAAACCACTTAGAGGAATGAGAGTCATTGAAATGGGTCAACTGATTGCAGGACCCTTTGCTGGTAGCGTTTTAGGTTACTTTGGGGCTGAAGTAATCAAAATAGAACCACCAACAGGAGATCCGGTTCGCTATTGGCGATTAACAGAAAACAATACTTCATATTGGTGGCATAGCGTTTCCCGTAATAAGAAATCAATAACTCTAAATCTAAAAACAGAGAAAGGGAGACAAATAGCAAAAGACTTAATTTTAGAATCCGATGTGTTAATTGAGAATTTTAAACCCGGAACTCTAGAAAAATGGGGAATGAGCCCAGATGATTTAAAAAAAGATAACCCTGGGTTAATTACAGCAAGAATATCAGGGTATGGGCAAACCGGGCCCAGATCCCATCTTCCTGGTTATGCATCAGTCTGTGAAGGCTATGGAGGCTTCAGATACGTCAATGGTTTTCCTGACAGACCACCAGTCAGACCCAACTTAAGTATTGGTGACACCTTAGCTGGTTTGCATGCAGCCATGGGAGTAATGTTGGCTTATATACAAAGAGAAAAGGACCCTGACGGAAAAGGACAAGTTGTTGACGCTGCCATTTATGAATCGGTGTTCAATATGATGGAAGCTGTAGTCCCAGAATATTCTGGGAGCGGTGCCATCAGAGAACCTTCAGGATCTACTATTACTGGAATAGCACCTACTAACACCTACATTACCTCAAATAATAAATATGTGATTATAGGTGGGAATGGTGACTCAATTTTTAAAAGACTTATGAATGCAATAGGTAGGCCAGATATGGCTAATGACCCTAAATTAGAGGAAAACCAAGGAAGGGTTGATAATGAAAAAGAAATTGATGCGGCTATAGAAAAATGGACAAAAGAACACACCTCAGATGAAGTTTTATCAACCATGGATGAGGTTTCTGTGCCAGCAGGACCAATTTTGAGTGTAGAAGATATGATGAAGGATGAACACTATATCGCTAGAGGCATGTTTCAAGAAGTTGAAGCAAACGGAAGAACTCTCCATATCCCAGCTATGATGCCTATTCTAACTGAAACACCAGGGACTACTGAATGGCCTGGGCCAGCTCTGAGTGAGCATACAGATGAAGTATTAAGTGAACTCTTAGGTAAAGATGAAGGGGAAATCACTCAGTTACGAAAAGACGGTGTACTCTAGAGCCTTTTTTTTCTCCTCCTTCTAACCAAATAAATAATTAATACCAATATTACCAATGGAACCAATATGTAATTAATTGGTAGATTACCGGTTGCGATTTTCCCATATTCATCAGTTGTTAAATTTTTGAATTCATCTCTCCATGCACCTATTGCCAATGACTCATCATTGATGACCTCAAAAGTTTTATTTAATGCATCCGGGTTATAAATTGATGCAACTAGAACAGAGGCAACATCGCCTCGTGGTATCCATCCAATGATTTCATCCCCTTGTTCAAAACGTATCCCTAAGGTACCAAGCTCACCTCTTAAACCACCTGGCCTAACGATGGTAAAATCTATGCCACTGTTTCTTATATAATCTTCGCCCAAAGATTTCCATTTCATTGCCTTGTCTGTAACAAGATTAATTATTACTGTGCTAAAATTTTCAGCTCCTCCGGCCCCTATAGAGGACATATAAATAATATGCTTAACACCTGACTCCTTAGCTGCATCAACAAAATTAATTGAGCCTTGGTAATCAATTAATTCAGAATTATCTCCGCCAGTAGATCCTATGGTAGAGATAAGTATATCGACACCTTGCAGAGCTACAGTAAGAGTTTCTGGTTTAGTAACGTCGGCATAGACCCATTCAAAATCACCACTAATATTTTCTTTTGCCTTTTCTATATTTCTGGAAAATGCTCTTATATTAGAATCTCTTGATTGCAATTCTTGAATAACAAGTATTCCTGTCCTTCCAGACGCTCCTAAAACCCCTATTAATGGGACATCTGGTTTAACCAACACCCCTTCTGTATCTTCGGAAAATAATGTAGCTTGAGGCTCCAACATAGTCCGGTCTATGACATTCAATGCTCGTGGTTTAAGCCTCTCTATACATGGTCCATTGTACTCAGTATCTTTAGATACTAAGCATTCACTATCATGTGAATAAATTGAATGTGAAAATAAAAGCAGAAGAGTAAGGGCATAAAATTTTCTAAATTTCATAATTTTAAATCTCTTAATTATTCTTTTACTTTATCTTTTATCTTACAATAGCTCCCGGTTAATATCTTAAATAATAAACATGAATAAAATCTTTTTATTGGCAATTATATTTTTCTCTATCGGTATTTATGCTCAAGAGATTGAAGAAATAAGTGTGACAGGAAGTTATATTGGTACTGAAGCTGAGAAATTAAGCATTCAAGTCATAGATCAGTCTGATTACAATAACTTAAATATCACAACCGTTGGCGAGATAAGTAAATATCTTGCAAGTTCTTCAGGGTCTCACTTTCAATCTAATACACTGGATGGGATTGATCAAGGCATGTCAGCCATTACACTCAGGGGTCTTGATCATGCTTCAACATTAGTTCTACTAAATAACAAAAGACAAACCTTTGCAGGAACACCTTCCCATGAAGGTGAGGGATATGTAGACGTGAATATCATTCCAGAAATTGCACTTAATAGGATTGAGATTCTAAAAGAAGGTGCCACATCTCTTTATGGAAGTGATGCTATAGCTGGGGTCATCAATTTTATAACCCTAGATGAGTTTGTGGGAACCAAAATTAGTGTGGCTCATCAAGAAACATCACATTATGAACAAACTGATAAAACCTTAGGAATCATATTTGGTAGAGAGTTTGATAACTCACACCTAGTAATAGCCGCTAATTTTCTAGACAGAAGTCCACTTTCATCATCAGAGATACCTAGAATTGCAGAAAATGGTCTAAGTACCTTAGGTAATACATTTAAGATTAGCGGGAATGATACAGTATTAACTGGTGACTATGCAGGAACATACACGACTGGTCAATGGGTTGCTGACCCAAATTGCGAAGACAATGGAGGGGTTTTAGCTGGGCCCTTCTGTAAATTCCTATATGGAACAAGATTTAATGTTGTTAATGATGAAGACCATAAAAAGTTTTACCTAAGTTACAAACAACAAACAGATATTTTCAGTTATAAGTTTACTGCAATTCAGTCTAGTATCGATGTCAATGATAATCCTCAATCACCCTCGTATCCGGCACTTTCTTTTATGTCGAAAAAGATTTTACCAGGGCAAGGAGGAAGTCCTTTTAATGTGCCAGTGACATGGTACGGCAGACCATTAGGATCCGCTTTCCCCTCTCCCCTATCTCCAAAAGACATTGATCAATATCACGTTAGTGGAGTAATAAATATTAATCTAGCTGATACTGCTAACCTTGAAGTTTCTATTACTCAAAGTAAGCATCAAAATTTTCACCATAGACCAGACACAATTAATTCAAGAATGGAAAATGCAATTGCCGGAAATGGGGGTGATAATGGCAACCAGATTTGGAATATTTTCGACCCCTTATCAAACTCAAAAGAACTGATAGGTTATATTAAAGGTTCTGAACAGAGCCTAAGAGTTGGAAAATTAACCTCACTTGATGCAATCCTTAGAACCAAGATTAATGATAATAATATTGCTATTGGATTCCAGATAAATGATGAGTCTCTGGATGTTAAATATAACGAATTAGCTAGATCTGAATTTGATGAATCAGGAAATCTCATTAAAGCTGCAGATCTTCTATTTTTAGGAGGTGGTAAAAACATCTCGTCAGATAGAGATAAAAAAGCATTATTTATAGAAGTAGAGAAAGTTTTCACAGAAAGTTTAGATATGCTCTTTGCCACCAGATATGAAAAAATAGAGAACAATTCTTCTTTAGATCCTAAGTTAACCTTAACCTACAAACCTTTAGATCAATTATTACTAAGAGGGTCAATCGGAACCTCATTTTCAACACCTTCAATGGCACAGCTGTTTAGCTCTGAAATTGCTTTAGGTGGTGTAAGAGATGTAATTAGCGGCATTGAGCAATCAAGTTCACTCTTTGTTCGTATCATCCAAGTTGGTAATCCAAACCTTAAACCTGCAAGCTCAACCAATAGTAATTTGGGTCTATTATGGGAAATCAGCGATAATACCTCTTTCTCAATGGATTTCTGGAAAATAAATTATAAGGATCGTCTTGAACTTGAAGATGCACAAACAAAAATCATAGAAAACCCAAATAATCCAGATATCCAAAGAAATGAATACGGTGACATCACTGCGGTTAGTACAAGATTCTTCAATGAAGAAAGAACCCAAGTTAAAGGTTTAGACATTACCGTGAATTACGAAAAAGTATTGACAAATGGAAGCCTCTTAGACCTTGGCATTAATGCAACTCATCTGTTTGAATTTCTCACGCCTGAAGATGATGATGAAGAGGAAGATCATGTTGGTAATCATGATATACACATGGTTAACAGGGTTGGAAAATTTAACTACAATGCTCACACACATTCCCTTCCACGTCTTCGATTAAATACATTTTTTGGATTGACTCATAAAGAAATTCGTTATTCGATGAATGCAAGGTATCTGGATGGCTACAAGAACCTACGACCATTGCCAGCAGCAGCTGTTTCAAGTGGATATAAAAACAAAGTTGATTCTTTCTTGGTGTTTGATGTTGGAGCCAGCAAAACTTTTCAAATAAATAACAGCGAACTAAAGCTAGGGCTCAATTTAATCAATGTTTTTGATGAATCAGCACCATTACTTTATGATTCTCCAGACTTTAGTTTTGATACTAGGCTTCATGACCCACGTGGCCGATTAATCAATCTTTCATTGGATTATGAATTCTAGCTCTATTTAAATGAGGGCAGAACTTCCTTAGCAAAAACTTCAGTTTGCTTTACCATTGCTCTAAGTCTAGCGTCTCTTGGTTCTTGAACTGGGGAACCACCAAGTAAGTAAATATGATCAAGCCCTAGTTCAATCAATTCTCCTAAACGATCAATACATTTTTGTGGTGGTCCAGCAATTGTGAACCAATCAATGAACTCATCATCAATAAGATCAAGGTGATCGCCTTTTTCACTAGAATGATTCTTCATGTCATAATCAGTTTGAAGCTTTTCAGTAATAGGTTTTAATTGTTTTGGTAAATGTTCAGTTGGTGCTTCTTTCATAGCAGTAAAGTGTGCAACCAGACCTGCTAACATTCTTGCCATAGAAATAGCTTTTTTTTCATTGTGGTCACAGATTAAATTAACATATGCTCCTATTTTAAATTCATCCCTAGATCTTCCCATTTTTTCAATTTGTTCATTTGCAGTATTCATTGCCCACTCTACCCTTTCTGTTGCACTTCCAACTGCAAAGGTGACACGATCTGCAACATCACAAGCCATGGCTATTGTTTTAGGTCCTGTACACGCAATATCTATTGGTACTGGTTTAATAATTTCTGGATCAATCCATCGAATTGGTGATTGCATATTACCTACATCGATGGCCTCTCCTCTTAGATAATGTTTTATAGTTAGAACACAGTTTCTTAGTTCCTCAGTGGTTGCCTGTCGCTTGCCAATGTGAGCAGCAGCGGAATCACCTCGCCCAATTCCACAAATAGCTCGTCCGCCAGATTCTTCTTGTAATGAGGCCATAGCTGAAGCAGTAACTGCAGCTACTCTTGTGACTGGGTGAGTAACACCAGTTCCCATTCTGAGAGTAGTTGTGGCATTTGCTATTAAAGAAAGCTGTCCATAAGGGTCAGCCGATAAATTCTGAGTGTCAGGACATAAGACCATGTCGAAACCCATGTCTTCTATCAAGGAGGACATTTCAGCAGAGCACTTAGGAACTGGTTCCATTACTACACCTATTTCTGTCATCACCTTTTCTCCATTATTTAGGGAATTATATCCTATTGTTCTAATAAATAAATGAGGGCGTCACTACCAGGACATTTTAAACTAATTGCTTCCCTCACCTCTTCCTCACTAATATTAATTGGACCTTGGCAAAGAATATTTAAATTATTTTTAGTCAAAATCTTTCGGGTATCATTAATTAAGAATCCCTGTCCAAAATAACCTATATTTGGCGGGCATGCGTTTTGTATATTGTTAGGTACCTTATAGTTCAAAGGTTCAGACAGGGCAATTTTTCCATAAAAATGCTCTCCTTTCATAAAGGTAATTAGTGTTTTCCCCTCAACAGGTCTTCTAAGAAACTGATTAGACTCTTTGGCACAAAGTACATCACTAAACATCTCTTGCATACCAAGAACATCATGATAAAAGTTCTTTGCATTTTCAGTATTACTAACACAATGAGAAGTCGTCACGATTTCTGTGAAACCCTTATTGGTGGTTCCATTAGATTGAAAAAAACTACACATATCTTGGATTGATTCTCGCTGAGAATTTCCTGGCAATTGAACTAAATTAACAGCTATACCATCTGGGCCATTAACTATAACCTCTATAGGTGTCCCTACTTGGTCACCAATTTGATGCTCGGTTGGGTCTGACCATGGTAAATAGCCCTTATTTTTTAAAATTTCAACTGACTGATAAATATCCTTTACATAAAAATTAATATTCCAAAAACCCCTGACCATACCCGCATTAAGGTCAGTTCTTATATAGTTTTTTTTGTCATTTGAGAATTCAATCAAAAGCACTTGACCAACCTCACTATTATCTCGATGACATAAAGATTGTCTTATTTTAGTGCCTTTAGGGACAGACCATATACTAACGCCTAATTCAGTTTCATATTCCATAATCGGTAAAGATCTCAGACCAATAACATCTGAATAAAATTCAATTGATTTATTCAAATCAGCAACACTGATGATCGCAAAATTCAATTGTGCGGATGGTGATTTGATTTTTGACATAAAGTATTGTTTATATAAAGTATAACAAAGGGTGTATAAGAAAAATGACACAAGAACTTCAAAACGAAATTGAACAAGTTTTCAGATCAGCTGAACGTATATGGGATTCTCAAAAGTATGGAGATTTAAAAACTCTTTGGGATGAAGAAGACGCAGACCCATTTTATTTGGCTGAAGAACAAGCTGACTGGAAAATTGGATGGGATGCTCTAAAAAAATACTGGGAACCAGTTCCTGGAAGAAGAATGCTCGAAGCCATTCGTATGAGATTTTATAACATCAAAGTCAAGCCTTTATCAGATGAATATGTTTTTGCTGTTGGTTGGGTAAGGCATGATATGAAAATGAGGGGGCCAATGAAGGCTTGGGGAGGTGATGCCAGAATTAGTGCTTTATTTAGAAGAAAAAAAGAAGGCTGGAAATTTATTGCCTACGCTGAAAGTCATAAAACACCGGTTATATATATGCAAGAGTTATATAAGAAGTGGGTAAAAATTCCTTTAATCCATTCCATAACCAATCGTTTTCTTATGCAACTCTATGAGAGAAACATACATCCAAAATTTGAAGCCTTTCATAGAAGAATTATGGATGATGAGAACAAGGAATACAAAGTCAGCTTTAAAAGACGACTAAGCTTTTTTAAACCTATATTAATCAACCTTTTGTCTAAAATTATAGGGAAAAAGGTTATGCCAAAAGCTTATATACCGGGGCTTATTCCTTGCTTAAATGGGCGAGGTTTTATGGAAGAAGATTTAAATGATGTCTCTAAGTCTTTTGCTGAAGATTCATCTAAAATGAAAGGACTTTCTCTTGATGTAGGTTGTGCTTATGGTATTGCATCTATTGCTGCTCTTAAGAAAGGAGCTAAAATCCTTGCATCGGATATGGATCAAGCACATCTTGATATTCTATTAAAAGAGACTCCTGAGGAACTAAAACCTAATCTTAAAATCAAGGCTGGCACACTCCCCAATATTGATTTTGAGAATGAATCTTTTATCTCTATTCACTGTTCAAGATGTTTACACTTTCTAACACCTGATGAATTAATAGAAACATTAGGGAATATGTACAAATGGCTTCAACCAGGAGGTCAAATTTATTTGATTACTGATACCTGTTTTTCAGGTCCCTGGAAAAACTATTTACCGGAGTTTGAAAAGAAACTAGAAGCTGGTGATCCTTTTCCTGGATTTATTGAGAATGTACTAGATTGCTTACCAGTGACAAAATTACCAAAAGGTATGACGCCTCATATGAATTGTTTAGATCCAGATACTCTAGCTAGAGAATGTAAAGCTGCAGGATTTGACATTATCTCAGCAAAATTTTTTGGGCCTGCAAGAGCAAGTTCTGATTACGGTAAAGATCACGCTGGAATAATTGCGGTAAAAAATTAGATAATCTTTAATTCTTCTATTGTTTTCAACTCTAGCGACAGCGCATGTAATTCATCTTTTAGAAACTCGCCTAATACAGAATAAACTTTTTGATGGCGTTGGATTGGAGATATATCTTTAAAATCATTACTCACTATTGATATTTTTAAATGCATTTTTCCTTCTTTTGCTGCTTTGTGACCTTTATGTAAATGGCCTTGATCCTCTATAATCAACTTGTGAATGTTTAGATTATCTCGCAGTGTAAGTTCAATTATTTCTATTCGACTTTTCATTATGTTTTAAATATTAGCCTTCTATCTTATAAAAGATCATATAAAATTAAACTAATTGATGTAAGGAATGTATTTGTTTTGTGAAAAAAATAAGCCTAAAAAGACTCCTAGATGATTCCCATCAACAGGATCAGTCTACTGAATTAAAAAGACTTACAGACGCATTAATTGAAGATTGCTATTTTCTTCTTATCGATCATGGGGTTTCAGAGAAAGTCATAGATGAAGCTTATGGTCAATCTAAAACCTTTCATGATATGAAAGATTCTGACCCAATAAAACAAGCAACACATTATCGCTACTCTCATTCTGGAAGAGGATGGTCACCTTGCGGAGAAGAACCAGCTTATTCTGCGAATACAAAAGCCACTTGTTCCGCATTTGATATGTGTTATGAGATAGAAGAAATAGACCATGAATTTGAAAATTTTGGTCCAAACTTATGGCCACCTAAAATGCCTGATTTCAAAAAATCAATTTATAATTACTATTTAGAATTCTCAAAAGTAGAGAACCAATTGGCAAATAAAATTGAGGAGGCTTTAGTAATAAATAAGGGTTTTATTTCCAAGAAAATGACAGAAAAATCTCCTTCTACTATGAGGTTAATATACTATCCTGCTGTTGAGGGCATTCCAGAAGATAACCTCTTTGGTATCAGTGCCCATACAGATTATGAGGTTTTTACACTCCTGACCCAATCTGCAGAAGGTTCGCAATTGAAACATCGTTCAGGAAAATGGCATATGGTTGATTCAACTCGTTATGAGATCATCGTAATGTTAGGGGATATGTTGGAAATAATGACTAATGGTAAAGTTAAAGCAACGCCTCACAGGGTTCCACCTACATCTCATGATAGGTATTCTATTACTCGTTTTTGTGCCATGGATGGACATCATGAGATTAGCCCACTTAAACAATTTATAAATCCAGACAAAGGAATTCTATATAAACCAGTAAGCCAGCAAAAGAATATACAGGATGGTCTTGCTCAAGCAGAAGCTAATTCTGAAGCTATGAAAAAAGAAACAAGGGTTGATGACAGATTTAAGTATCAGAAAGATACCAACTAATCTATTAAGCTAAAAATATTGACCACTTTGCAAATGGTGTTATCCAAGCAATTTTTAGGATCATGCAACAAATGATATAAATGGTTAAAACTGTACCAATATTACCTCGAATAGCCCCACTGACCATTCCGTGTTTTGGATCACCAGCATTCCTATTTCTGCCATAACGAATTACATCAGGGGTAATGCTTATAGCGGCCATTAACCAGAATGCAAAATAAGCATTCCAAGCCCAAGGAGCATTATGTAATCCGCCCCATGATTCAATGAGCATTAGTCCTGTTATCGGGATTATGATCGAAGTTGTCATCGTAATTGATAAGGCTAGCTTTCTTAAAAAAAACCTTGCCCAAACACCAACTTCTTTTGCTTGGTTAAAGCGAATTTGCATCGCCCATATATTTGAGAAAAAAGTATGGCCAAAAAAAAGAAAGCTAGCAAACTCATGAATAAATAGTAAAAACAGATAGTTAATACCAAAATCATTAAGTCTAAGTCCAAAAAGAGGCAAAGCACTAACGAATGAAATCATTAAATAAATGAAGTACCAAAAGAAACGATTTGGATCATCGTTTTGTTTTATTGCTACATTCATTTATATCTCCTAAAATTTCACCGTTGGTGCAACATTAGCAGTTGCCCATACTTCAAAAGGAACAATTTTACTGGCGAAAGGATCTGAGAATAACTGATCTATTAACCAGCTCTTTCTCATCTTTTCCTGAGCAAGTAGGTCTTCTTCTGTAAATGGATCATTCATTCTTTTCTGAATAGTTTCAAAATATGCATCAACAAATTCTGAGTACATGCCTTTGATGAATCTATAACTTTTTTCACCGCTCTCTCTAAACACTGGAGGACCATAAAAGCTAACTCCAGAACATGACGGCTTTCTTCTAAATTCTGCGATTGTTTCTTCTGTCCCTTTACAAACTAGCCTTCTGTATAAACTTGGATCAGCATTATTTTCTTCGAAATATTCATCTGTCACTTTTTTTAAATAATTCATGTCACTCTTGACTCTTGTACCAGGCATAACATCAAGCCAGCCACCTGTTCCTATAGAGCCATCTTCAAAAATTTGAAGGACTAAAGTTGCATGAAGCATTCCCACTAATGGGGTTTTTGGATAAACATCAATGGAATAAAAACGGCCCCATAATAAATTCCTCTCTTCCCCTCTTCCAGGTGAAGTCATTTTACCTTCAGAAATCATCCGACCAATTTTCTCGACTATTGGTCCTCTAGCAACCCTTATATCAAAATCTGAATATTTTGTTACAGATTGGAAGCTCTCATCAGCAGTATTGCCATTGTCTTTACCAAGACAATTGTTATCAATGGCAGTTAAGTTAAGATTTATACAGCCTGCCCAACTAAAATATTTGTTATCTGAATCTTCTATAAATTTAATAAGATCTTCAGCTATTAGCCTGTTTTCAACTGATAGTTGTTCTAATCTTTGTGTTTGATTCCCAAAGTCTTTTTCTTGAGTTAGGGAGCAACCTTGAATAATGATTACCAGGGAAAATAAGATTGTTTTTTTAATATTCATTCAATGTAAAAAAATAAAAAAAACCTAATTAATATCTACCGCAAACTTTTTTAGATTTTCAAAGTCAATGTAATCTAAGGCACCTTGGTGTGTAGAAGATAAAACTACTTTTGGAGCTGAGCTTGCTTCAAAAGCTTGTTGCCATCTTGGAGCACATAAACACCATTGGTCCCCTGGGTTTAAACCTGAAAAACCTAGTGCAGGCATTGGCGTAGACAAATCATTTCCAACTGATGCACTAAACTCAAGAAATTCTTCAGTTAGAATAGTACATACCGTGTGACTGCCTAGATCCTCATCTGAGGTATCGCAACAACCATTTCTAAAAAAACCAGTTTTGGGAGAACTGCTGCATTCATTTAGAGGTTCGCCAAAGACATTTAGTGAATCTTTCATTATTCTTTTTTCCTTACAATCGTTAAGCCATCACCAACAGGAATCATACTGAGTTCAATTCTATTATCTTTATACAATGTCTCATTAAGCTCCCTTAAAGCAAGGGTATTTTTATCTTGATCATTGAGGTCAGCCACTGCTCCGCTCCATAAAACATTATCAAAAATTATAATCCCATTCTGTTTTAATAACTTCAATCCTATTTCATAATAATTTTTATAATTTCTCTTGTCTGCATCGATGAAAATAAAATCAAAACTGGATAAGCCATCTTCATCATCAATAATCTTATTTAGTGATTCCAAAGCGTCTCCAAGACGACAGTCAATTAAATCATCAACCCCAGCTTGTTTCCAAAAATCCCTAGCAACAGCTGTAGATATAGGATCACGATCAAGAGCTATAATTTGTCCTTTTTTCATTGCCATAGCACAAACCAGAGTGCTGTAACCAGTGTATGTTCCAATTTCAATTAATTTCTCTGCCCCCATAATTTTAATCAGCATAGCCATGAATTGACCTTGATCAGGGGCAATTTGCATTCTGGAGCCTGGCATGGAGGACGTTGTCATTCTTAGACTCTTTAATATCTCGTCTTCTTTTAAAGAAACTGACAAAAGATAGTCATAGAGATCGTCATTTAATTGGATGGTTTGATTGCTCATAATCTAGTTACTGTTAGGCAAAGATAAAATGAAAATAAAAACTAATATTGCAAAGAAAAATAATGAGATAAGTGATGAAATAATCCAATATTTTTTTATGTTTTTTTTCATTAATAAGTGGTGGGCCGTGAAGGATTTGAACCTTCGACCAACTGGTTAAAAGCCAGCTGCTCTACCAACTGAGCTAACGGCCCAAAGTAAAATAAAAAATCTGGTGAATAATAACCTAGGTCTCAAAAATAAAACAGAATTTTAAACATATTCAATATTATCTTCTAGATTTAATTCTTCGAATGCCTTAGATCTAATTCTACAAGAATCGCATAAACCACAAGACTTGCCATGTTGATCCAATTGATAGCATGAAACTGTCTTAGAGAAATCAACTCCATTTTCTATCCCTATCTTAATGATTTCTTTTTTATCCATATTAATTAAAGGGGCGCAGACTTCTATACTTTTCCCTTCAGAAGTAATCTTGGTCGCAAGATTAAATAACTCCTGTATAGCAGATATATATTCTGGTCTACAATCAGGATAACCAGAATAATCAATGGCATTAACGCCAGAAAAAATTGCATCGGCCTCTATAACTTCAGCCCAAGCAAGGGCTAATGAGAAAAATATTGTATTTCTAGCAGGTACGTAGGTTATGGGAATTCCAGAAGATGCTTGCTCTGGGACTTTTATATTTTTATCAGTAAGTGCTGAGCCTCCAAAAACAGTTAGATCTATTGAAACAAGTTTGTGCTCAGTAATTTTAAAATCCTTTACTATATTTTTTGCACTATTAATTTCATCTCGGTGTCTCTGACCATAATCCAATGTCAAAGCATAGCATTCAAAACCTTCTTTTATAGCTATTGATAGTGCTGTGGAAGAATCCATGCCACCTGACAAAAGAACGATTGCTTTGTTCATCTTTATTTACCTGGTTGATTATTCCAAAGAATTTTGTGTAATTGAATCTGAAACCTTACTGGCAAAGAATCTTCAAGAATCCATTCTGCAAGAGTCCTAGGTTCCATCAACCCTGTTGTTGGGGACATTAGCACTGTACATTTATCATGAATCATATGTTTCTCTATGATTTCCTTAGACCACTTGTAATCATCACGATTACAAATAACAAATTTTATCTCATCATCATTCTTAAGAAGATTTATATTCTCCCAATTATTTTTATCTACCTCTCCTGATTGCGGTGTTTTGATATCCATAATTATCTTTACTTTAGAATTTACATTTGAAATATCAATATAACCACTCGTCTCTAGACTAATATCATAATCTAGCTGAACAAGTTCATTCATTAAAATATGGACGTTAGGTTGCGCTAATGGTTCACCTCCAGTAATACAAACATACTGACTTGATAAAGCCTTTATAGTTTCAATGACCGCAGATATTTTTAAGTTTTCACCACCTGTAAAAGCATATTCTGTATCGCAATAGATGCATCTTAATGGGCAACCTGTTAAACGAACAAAAACTGTTGGTAAGCCTGTTTTTGTTGATTCTCCTTGAATAGAGTAAAAAATTTCTGTCACTCTTAGAGCGTTCTTAGTCATCTTAACTTATCTAATTGTGTTAAGTTTTTCTGCTGCAAGACGAGATACAGAAGAATTAGGATAATCAGTAATAATTTGTTTAAAAATTGTGACTGATTTTTCAAAGTTTCCTAATTCATAATAACAAAATCCTGACTTCAAAATTGACTCCATAATCTTTTCTGACTTGGGATGTTGGCGTTGGATATTCTCAAAGATTTCTAATGCTTTAATATAATTACCTTGAGAATAGAAAGACTCTGCAAGCCAAAATTTAGCGTCATCAATAAAAGAACTCCCTTGATAAGATTTAATATAATTTGAAAAGGCTATTTGGGCAGCTGCGTAATCACCTCGTCTTATTAACTCAAAAGATTCCTGATAGGCTAATCGTTCAGAATCTGTAAGAACGTCATTATTTATTTCCTCTTTAAAATCTTTTTTTACTAATGACAACTCATTCTTCAACAAATTCATCTCTTCTTCAAGAAGTTGAGTTTTCTTTTTTAAATCTTTTAGTTGCTCTTTAAAAGTATCAACATTAATTTGTTGTGGTGGTGGAGACACTGTTTCAACAGTTGTGCAACTATAAACAAGAAACAATAAAAAAAAAGAAAACAGGCTGTTCATTAACTGAGTCATGAATTACTAATTCTTCTTAATTAAATACAAACCTGTTGTAACTATAGTCAATGCCAGCAGTGGTAACCATCCTATAAATATTGGGTTAATTGTATAGATTTGCACTGACTCCATTAATGTATTTTGCATTATGAAATAGATTAAGCCAATAACAACCCCTAGAGTAATTCGATAGCCCATACCTCTAGTCCTCTGAACACCAAGTGACATTGGCAATGCAAACAAACACATAATAGGAATAACAAATAAAGAAGCAACCCGACTATGGAATGATGCCATGTATTGGTCAGCATCTAGATTATTGGTTTGAAGATATGTGATAAAGCGGAAAAGTTCTATTACATTCAAATCCTCTGATTTAACTACCGTTAAACTAACAAGATCTCTATTCAGTTTTGTTTTATCAATTTTATATCTCGAATATGTCGACTCTACTCCTGATTCTTTGAATGTAGATTCATTTAAATTACTTAAAATCCATTGATTATAATCATCAATACCTGCAGATGATGCTTTAGAGATTTTATTTATTCGAGCGTCTTCACCAAGTTCAAAGATGGTTAACTCACCAAAATTTTTATTTTCTGAAACAAAGTTAATATTGATAATTTTATTTTCATCTTTTAGCCAAAAGCCCTTTGATTGCCCTAAAGTGGAAAGATTGTATTTACTTTTTGTTCTTAATTGATCAGCAAACCTCTCCATGGGGGGTGAAAGATACTCTCCAATAATTGTTATGAAAAAACAAAAAATAAACCCGGTGATTGCGACTGATAAACTGAGTCTAAACAAAGAAAAACCAGATGACATAATAATGATTATTTCGCTATTTTTACTCAACGCTCCTAATCCAAGCAAACTGCCAATTAATACCACTATTGGCATAAGCTGAAAAATAGAACTGGGTAATTTCAATAACGTGTATTGAACTGCTTCATAAACACCATAACTACCTATACCTATATCATCAGCCTGACTAATAAAATCTATAAATCCAGAAAGAGCAGCAAAAATAAAGCACACAATAAATGTCATCTTTGTGATAGATCTAAAAATATACCAATCTATGACTTTCATTTTTTCTCTCTAATGGTTGTTAACCGACTAAAAAAATTATAACTGGTTAAAATCATAAACAATGTAAAAATAAAACCGAGGCAATGAACCCACCAAAGACCAATAACCTGAGGTGAATCCCCCTGTTCAAACCATACTCTGGCAGCACCAAGCAAATTAACATAAATCATATAAACTAAAACACCGAGCACCAAGCCTCCATACTGACCTTGTCTGGGAGAAGTTTTACTTAGAGGAACAGCTAGGAAAACCAGAATTAATAAAGCAATAGGCGGAGAAAGTCGCCATTGGATTTCAGCTTGAGATAATAAATCTGACTGTCTCAATAGGTTACTCATGCTTTCAGTTGAAATATTATTGGCCTCTTTATTAGTTTTACTGATAAATAAAGGTAACTGATGCTCTGAGAACTCTAAGACTCTAAAATCGTTATCACCTGGCTTACCTTGATATCTTCGACCATTAAAAAAAACTAAAAGATTATTACCCTGAGTTCCTTGAATCTCAGCATATTCTGCTGTAACAACACTCACTTCTCCATTGATCTCAGTTTGCATGAAAACTTCTAAAAACCTGTTATTACCAAGCCTTTCTTTTGAGTAAAAAACAGCACCATCTTTTAAGGTAATAAATCTTCCAGGTTCAAAAAATTCTATACCAATCTTTGTCAAAGCATTTTGTTTTGATAATTCAATACTCTTTTTTGCTTGAGGAGATACAAAAACAGAAATTAATAATAAGCTGGCTATTAAGACAACTAAAGGTCCACTTAAAACACGATATAAATGAGAAGGACCAACACCTGAGCTTAAAATAGCTGTCATTTCATTATTTTTATAAAATCTTCCAAGGACCATAAGAATAGATAGGAAAGTGCTCAGCGGGATAAGAATCACTAAATAATCTATTGATGAATAGAAAATGACTTGAAACAAAGAAGATGATGGTAAATCCCCAGACGCAATATCTCCAATAACATCAGCAAATTTATTAGTAGATAAAATAATAAGGAGAATGAGAGTAACAGCAAACCAGGTAGTTACTAACTCCTTTAAAAAATATTTTCCAATAATCTTATTCATAAAATCTGCATATTCATTAAGATTAAAAAATAGCCTTTAATTATTGGTTTTAAAGCTCATGTCATTACACTACAATTATCATCTTAGAAATACTATAAAGATTATAGTTTTTTCAGGTTTTTCCTTTTAATATAAATTTAAATTAATGAGTACATAGAATGAATTTCTTAATAAATACAAACAAGGCTATTGAAGCAAAAGTAGACTGCCTTATCCTCCCTATTTTTGATGATCCTAAATTAAGAGGGGCAACAAAAACAATAAATACAGCAAACAATAAAATTATTTCTGATTTCCAGAAAAACAAGGACATACAAGGGAAAATTGGTCAGAGTAGAATCTTACCTATTACAGGAAAAACCTATAAACGGCTAGTTTTGGTTGGCTGCGGAAAATACGAAAAATATTCTGAGAAAAACTACAAAAAGGCATTAATCTCAGCTCTCTCAAAATTGTCTAGGACTACTCATAAAAGTGCTATAAGCTTTCTTGGAACAAGTGATATTTGTGGAAATAAAGCTGGAACTGAATATCGTGCTACGAAAATACTAGCTGAAGCTTGGCATCAAATTTCCTATCAGTACACTACTACAAAGCCAAGTAATGAAAAGAAAATATCCCTAAATAAGCTCTATCATGGCACAAACGGTAATGCCAGATCCTCTGAAATGAAAAAAGGATTTAATAACGGGGATGCCATCGGTAAAGCAATAAAAACAGTACGACTTTTAGCAGACTTACCTTCAAATATTTGTACACCAACACATCTTGCTAATGAGGCAACAAAGATTGGTCGTAAACACAAAGCAGTCAGTGTAAAAGTATTAAATGAATCTCAGATGAAAAAATTTGGGATGAATTCTCTATTATCTGTAACTGCTGGATCTTCGGAACCAGCTAAAATGATTATAGCTGAATATAAAGGCTCAAGAAAAAATGAAAAACCTATTGTGATTGTTGGAAAAGGAATTACTTTTGACACAGGGGGAATTTCACTAAAACCTTCTAACAGTATGGATGAAATGAAATACGATATGTGCGGAGCTGCTACTACTGTTGGCTTGCTTCAAGTTGTTGCTGAGCTAGGCTTGAATTTAAACGCTGTTTTCATTATCCCTACTTGTGAAAATGTACCCAGCTCTACAGCAACCAAACCTGGAGATATTGTTAAGTCAATGTCAGGTCAAACGATAGAAATATTGAACACAGACGCTGAAGGACGATTAATCCTAGCAGATGCCTTAACTTATGCACAAAGGTATAAACCAAAATTGATTATTGATATGGCCACACTTACTGGAGCCTGTGTTGTTGCTCTAGGGCAGCATCATTCTGGTTTGATGTCTAACTCGGATCATCTTGCTGAAAAACTATTGAAAGCTGGAGTTGATTCGGGTGATGCAACATGGAGACTCCCATTGACAGAAGACTATTCTGATCAGATAGTGAGTAATTTTGCTGATGTTGCAAACATTAGTACAAGAGGCTCGGGAGCTGGAACCATCACTGCGGGGTGTTTCCTTCAAAAATTTGTGGGCGATTTTGAATGGGCACACATTGATATTGCTGGTGTCGCTTGGTTAGAAGGTCAAAACAAAGGAGCAACAGGTAGACCGGTTGGTTTGGTTTCTGAATTTTTAATCAGTGAATCAGGTAATTAAGACTTGCAAAATATGCAAGTTCTTTTCCATCACTTTGAAAAAACATCAGGCAGAGATTTACTAGTTTATATTTGTAGATTAGTTGAAAAAGGCTACAAACAAGGATCAAAACCTATCTATATTCATTTCAATAGTGAAAATGAAGCTAAAGAGTTTGATCGCTTGTTATGGACTTTTAGACAAGAAAGCTTTGTTCCACACACAATATTAGGTAATCCAGAACAAGAACAAACACCCGTAATAATAGGTTGGGATACTAATCAAATTGAAACAGCAGAAGCTCTAATTAATGTTAGTCAAGAAATTCCAAGGGCATCAAAAAGCACTTCAAAAATTCATGAAATTGTGGGCAATGATGAAAATAAAAAAAATAAAGCCAGAGAAAAATGGAAAGCATATAAAGCAAATGGTTCTATAATTAAAGCGTATAAAGCAGATTAGAATATGGACAAAACCTATAACCCAAAAACAATAGAGAAAAGGATTTATAAATCTTGGGAAGATGCTGGATATTTTGCACCAAGTAAAAAGGGCGATTCTTTTTGTATTGTTATTCCTCCTCCAAATGTAACAGGAACATTACATATGGGACATGCTTTCCAAGACACGATAATGGATACCTTGACTCGTTATCAACGAATGAAAGGAAAAAATACCTTATGGCAAGTAGGAACTGACCATGCAGGTATTGCCACTCAGATGGTGGTTGAGCGACAACTAGAACAAGAAGGTTCCTCCAGAACTGAATTGGGTAGAAAGGCTTTTGAGAAGAAAGTTTGGGAATGGAAAGAACAATCAGGTGACACTATTTCTAACCAATTAAAACGTTTAGGCGCATCAACAGATTGGACAAAAGAAAAGTTTACAATGGATGATGAACTGGCTGAAGGTGTTAAAGAGGTTTTTATAAAACTCTACAAAGAAGGCCTTATCTATAAAGGTAAAAGGTTAGTTAATTGGGACCCTATACTTTTAACTGCCTTATCAGACTTAGAGGTTATTCAATCTGAAGAAAGCAGTTTTTTGTGGCATTTTAAATACCCGATAAAGGGCACAACTGATTCAATAACTGTGGCAACCACAAGACCTGAAACCATGTTGGGTGATACTGCAGTTGCAGTAAACCCGAAGGATAAGCGATATAGAGACCTAATAGGAAAAGAAATAGAATTGCCATTAACTAATAGATCTATACCAATTATTGCTGATGAATACGTTGACCAAGAATTTGGTAGTGGGTGTGTAAAAATAACTCCAGCTCATGATTTTAATGATTTTGAAATCGGAAAACGACATGGCCTAGAAGTCATTAATATTCTCACTAAAGAGGCCAAGATGAATCAATCAGTTCCTCATGAATTTATTGGACTAGATCGTTTCGTTGCCAGAAAAATGATTGTAGAAACGATTAAATCATTAGGTCTTCTAGATAAAATTGAAGATTATCAACTCAGTGTTCCAAGAGGAGATAGGAGTGGCGCTATTTTGGAACCTTTACTGACAGACCAATGGTTTGTGAAAATGAAACCACTTGCAGAACCGGCTATTAAAGTTGTTAAAGATGGCAAATTAAAATTTGTTCCTGAGAATTGGTCAAAAACCTATTTTGATTGGATGGAAAATATTCAAGACTGGTGCATTAGTCGACAACTATGGTGGGGTCACAGAATACCGGCTTGGTATGATAATGAAGGCAATGTTTATGTTGGCAAGAGTGAAGCAACTGTTAGAAAAGAACACCAAATAAATCCTTCCATCAGACTCAAACAGGATGATGATGTACTGGACACATGGTTTTCCTCAGCTCTATGGCCATTTTCTAGTCTAGGTTGGCCCAATAAGACTTATGATCTTGATACCTTCTACCCCACTAATGTCTTGGTGACAGGATTCGATATTATATTTTTTTGGGTAGCTAGAATGATCATGATGGGAATTAAGTTTATGGGTGAAATCCCATTCAATGAGGTTTACATTCATGGATTAATAAGAGATAAGAATGGACAAAAAATGTCTAAATCAAAAGGTAATATTCTTGACCCTTTAGATGTAATAGACGGTATAGACCTTAAAACACTCACTGAGAAAAGAACCCAAGGATTAATGCAACCTGAAATGGCACAAAGAATAATCAAAGAAACTAAAAAAGAATTTCCTAAAGGAATTCCGGAATATGGAACAGATGCCTTAAGGTTTACTTTTGCAATTCAAGCAACCACAGGGAGAGATATAAGGCTTGATCTGAATCGAGTAGAAGGATATAGAAATTTTTGTAATAAATTATGGAATGCTGCTCGTTTTGTAAAAATGAACACAAATGATTTTGAATATGAGCCCGAAATAGAAAAACAAACTAATGCTAATATTGTAGATCTTTGGATCCAATCGAAACTATCCTCACTAATATCTAATACTGAAAAAAACTTTAATGAATATAGGCTCGATAGGGCTTCTAACGGTTTATATGAATTCATTTGGAATGACTACTGTGACTGGTATCTTGAACTCTCAAAATCTTTCTTAAATGATGCAAATAAAACAAAGAGTCAGAAATCACAAATGAAAAATAACCTTATACAAGTTCTTGAAATCTCTTTAAGGGCTTTACATCCAATAATTCCTTTTATCACAGAAGAAATTTGGCAATCACTAAGTAAGGAAAATAACCTCGCAAGTATAATGACTCAGCCTTTTCCTAAAAATAAAAATCTGGAATCAAACGATGACAGTGTTGCAATTATTGAATGGCTGAAAGCATTTGTTACTAATGTTAGACAAATACGCTCTGAAATGAGTATTCCGCCAAAAAAGAAAATTAATATCTTAGTTAAAGGGCCTTCTGAACTGGACATGAAAAATCTTGATCAAACGATGTCATATATTAAAGATCTTGCCTCTATAGATGAAATCAAAATCATAAAAGAAAAAGATGATGTTCCTATTTCTGCAATAGCACTTTTAGGTAATATAAAAATATTTATTCCACTAGAAGGTTTAATTGATATAGAAGAGGAAAAGAAAAGGTTAAATAAAAAATATGAAAGAATACTAAATGAAATTACCTCTATGAATAATAGATTATCCAGTGAGGGTTTTATCAATAAAGCACCTAGAGATGTAGTTGATGAGCTAAAAATTAAGTGTAAAAACGCTGAATTTGATAAAACTCGAATAGAAGAGCAAATTAAAATGCTCTCATTGAGCTAATTCTTTATTAGGAACCATCCAAAGTAGTATTAATCCAGGAATAAAAAGAAGCAATAAACTGAGAATACCATATCTAGGATTACCAGATATTAAAGCAATCCAAGAAACTAAGGCAGGACCTACTATTACAGCTGATTTACCAACTAAATTATAAAAACCAAAGAATTGAGCTTCTTTACCCTTTGGTATTAAATTACTAAAAAAAGATCTACTGATTGCCTGAACACCGCCTTGAACAAGGCCAACTGTTCCAGCAATAACATAAAATTCAAAAGCTGTGGTCATATAAGTGGCATAAAAACATACCAGTATGTATATACATACTCCAATTGTGAGGATCTTTTTAAAACCGAGTTTATCGGCATACATTCCAAAAACAAGAGTTGCTGGAAAACCTATAAATTGAGTCATAATCAAAGCTTTAATCATTGAGGATGCATCCAAACCAATGTCTGAACCATAAGCAATGGCCATTCTAACTATGGTGTCTATCCCATCCATATAAAACCAATATGCAAGAAGGAATAAAGCAATTCGTTTATGATTCTTTATCTCCTTTACTGTTTGAACTACAGCACTAAAAGCTTTGATAATGGTTCTAAAAATATTTATTGAGCTGTCTTCATTACCTTTCTCCTCAACATTCTTAAAAAGAGGTAATGAAAAAATTGCCCACCAAATAGCTACAGACAAAAAAGACCAAAGTATGGCTTCCACTTCAGAGGATAATCCAAACCATGTAGGGTTCAAATACATTAAAACATTAATGAGAAACAATAATCCCCCGCCTAAATAACCCAAGGAATAGCCCAGGGAAGAAACTTTATTTCTCTGATCTTCTCTAGAAACTGAAACAATTAAAGAATCATAAAATATATTACCCCCAGAAAACCCAATCACTGCCAATGTATAAAGGCCAGCAGCAAGAAACCAATCGCCTTGTGGAATAAAATAAAGATACCCTGTACTTAGAACTCCGATAAGAGCAAAAAATGCAAGAAATTTTTTCTTCAATTTTCCTAAATCAGAATAGGCTCCTAGTATTGGAGCTAAAATCATAATAACAAGACCCGCGATTGAATTAACTGTGCCAATTGCAGCAGTGCTCTCAATTGATGAAAGATCTGTTGCCCAATATGATTTAAAAAAAAGAGGAAAAAAACCTGCCATCACAGTTGTTGCAAAAGCAGAATTAGCCCAATCGTAAAAAGCCCAAGAAATAACTTTTTTTCTTTTTAGGTAATTCACTGCTTATTGCATCAGTGTCATTACTACTTGCAAATCTGACCATACTTTATGTTTTTGAGACGGACTCCTCAGAAGGTAAGCAGGGTGATAAATTGTGATTAACGGTATCGATTTTGAACCGTATGAATGCACAGTACCTCTTAGTTTTGCCATCGTCAGATCTGTGTTAAGTAAATGCTGAGCAGCAACTCTTCCAACAGCAATAATAATTTTTGGTGAAATCATTTTAATTTGTTGCTGCAAATAAGTTGTGCATGATTGAATTTCATCTTGCGAGGGATCGCGGTTATTTGGAGGACGACATTTAAGGATATTAGCGATATAAACATCTTCTCGTTTTAGATTTAATGAAAAGATAACCTCATTTAATAGACGACCTGCTCTTCCCACAAAGGGTTCTCCTTTAAGATCCTCATCCTTACCTGGAGCCTCACCTATGAATAGCCAATCTGATTGTTCATTCCCACATCCAAAAACAGTTTGGGTTCTTGTTTTGTGAAGCTCACAGTCTTTACAATTACTAACTTCTTTTTCTAATTCAACCCAATTGGTTTCACTACTGCTCTTATAATCCGGTTTAATAGAAGGCCTTAATACGTAGGTTTGAATTCCAATATAGTCAAGGAACTTATGTAAATTGGACATTAAGTTAATATAATTTAGTTGTCTTCTTGTGGATTAGAATCAGATTTACCAATCAAAAGAAGTAAAGAGTTTATTGGTCCAGACACTATATAAGCCACGGATAAAAAAGTTAATACTACTGGAGGGTTTAATAAAATTAATATAAGTAATAGTGGACCCAATAGTGCTCCAGAAAAAGGCATTTTATTAACTCTTCTTAGATTTTTAAAACTATTGTAATGTATGGATGAAACCATCATTAGAGCACTTATAGAAAAAACAAAAGAAATCAATGCATAACTGATTAACGGGTCAATGTAATGAATTTGACATTGCCAAATTACAACACCACATAAAGTTGCCGCAGCTGGAGATGGAAAACCGGTAAAATGATTATCATCTTTTAATTGAAGCACAGGCAATATAGAAAAAAGAAATGAGCCATATGATTTTATGCTGAGAATCTCCACCTGGAATATTAGAGCACCATGCATAATAAAATATTGCAGGAGCAGCCCCAAATGAAATTAGATCAGACAAACTGTCGTAGTCTTTACCAAAATCCGATACGGCATTTGCAGCTCTAGCTACTTTTCCATCTAAACCGTCCAAAAAAACTGCTATAAAAATAGCTATAGCAGCTAACTCATAATTTCCATCTATGGAACAGAAAATTGAAAAACATCCTGAAAATAAGTTAGCTGTTGTAAAGATATTAGGAAGTATAAAAACTCCATTCTTTAAGGGTTTTATCTTTTTATTTTTATTTCTCTTAATCACCATTTTTTCATTATACAAGAATAGAAAGTGAGCTTAGTAGTTTGTACAAAAAATAACTTTAAACAGTTTTTTTGATCATGCTTGGTGCATTTCTCTGAGTAATTACTTAATATTCTAATTATGGAACTTTCAAAATACCCTTTAAAGACCTACAAAGATACTCCTTCCGATGCAGAACTAGTCTCTCATCAGTTGATGTTAAGAGCTGGATTAATTAAAAAACTGGCCTCCGGTCTCTTTACATGGATGCCACTAGGATTAAGAGTCCTTAGAAATATTGAAGACATTGTAAGAGCAGAAATGAATCAGTCTGGTGCCTTTGAAATTCTTATGCCGGCAATTCAACCCTCGAGCCTTTGGGAAGAAACAGGACGATGGGATGAATACGGTAACTTACTTCTAAAAATACATGATCGTCATGATCGTCTTTTCTGTTTTGGGCCCACCCACGAAGAAGTCATCACTGATATTGTTAGAAAGGAAATCACGAGCTACAAACAACTACCGGTAAATTTCTATCAAATACAAACAAAGTTTAGGGATGAAATAAGACCAAGATTCGGTGTAATGAGGGCTCGTGAATTCCAAATGAAGGATGCGTATTCATTCCATTTTGATCAGTCATCACTTGATAATGAATACGATAAAATGGCCAATACTTATAACAATATCTTTAATCGTATCGGTTTAAATTTTAGAAAAGTAAGGGCAGACAGCGGAGAAATAGGTGGATCTATGTCCCATGAATATCATGTTTTAGCAGATTCAGGTGAAGATGAAATTGGCTATTGTGATGAAGAGAATTATGCTGCTAATGTTGAAATGATAGACTCTAAAAGTGCGCCAAATGGTGGACTACTCTCCTTTACAAGAGGTATAGAAGTTGGACATATTTTCCAACTCGGAGATAAATACAGTAAAAATATGGGGCTAAGTGTGCTTGATCATGAAGGACAAAAAATCAGTCCTTTGATGGGTTGCTATGGTATTGGAATTTCAAGAATTGTTGCGGCTTCAATTGAACAGAATCATGATGAAAAAGGCATTATCTGGCCAGAGCACATAGCCCCTTTTGATTACATTATTATTGCTTTAAATAATAAAAATTATGACATTACTTCTAAAGCCAAAGAAATATATGAAGCAATTAAATCCTCTGGAAGAGAAGTTATGATTGATGATCGTGATGAAAGAGCCGGAGTAAAATTTGCTGAAGCAGATCTGATAGGTATACCGAATCAAATTATTGTTAGTAAGAGAGGACTAGATCAAGGCACAATTGAGCATATTAATCGTTCGAGTGGTGTCAAAGAGGATATAGCAATAAATGAGTTGGTGGAAAAAATTTCTGGCTAAGAACCAATCTAGTCACTATTTTTTATCTCAGAATTCTTTGAAATAGCTTTTTCAATAAATTCAATTGCTTCTTTCTGAGCCCTCAATGCATCCTGTCTAGCAGAATCATATAGATTGACTTCAATTCTTCTTTGAGCTCTTGCCAATAATCGTTCTGCTTCAAGAATTTTTTCATCTTCAGCTGCATGCTCACTTAATTCTTTTGCCGCTGAAATTGTTTGCCTGGCATTACTCATTTCTTGTAAAGGAGGAAGAGTTGCACATCCTGAGAGGACAAACAAAACTAAGAATACGGTAATAATTCTCTGATTCATAAAATAATTAAAAAAAGTTTATAATAAAAAAAATATCAGTCTAACCCTCATAGGTCAAGCAATCATTAGATAAGAGGGTTATTTAATATCTAAAACTGTTTTAATAAAGGGTATGGTTAATTTTCTTTGTTTAGATAATGACTCATAATCAAGCAGTTTAATAATATCAACCAACACTGATACATCTCTGGGTACCCTAGAAATTAGGTATTTAGCTACATCTTGAGGTAAATTAAAACCTCTAACTTTTGCATGCAATGAAATGGCTTCAATCATTTGCTCTTCATTCATTGGCTTCAGTCGATCAACTAACCCTAAACTGAATCTTGAAGCCAAATCAGGTAATTTAAAGCTCAACCCTTGTGGAGTGTCGCTTGAAGAAATAAGGATCCTGCTTTTTGTGTGAATCAATTCTTCATATAAAATCAAAAGTTGCTCTTCCCAAGAAAAATCCCCTATAACATTTTCAATATCATCAATTGCAACCAAATCAAACTGATCTAAATTATCTAATATATCTGGAGTAAAATCTTTTGACTCTCTCATTGGTAAATAAAGCAGTCGATTAATCCCGTCGTCCATGTAATTAAGAGTTGCCTGTAGAATATGAGTTTTTCCTGAACCTTTGAGTCCAGCAATCCAAAGTAGTTTATTTTTATCATCTTTAATAGAATCAATGACCACTTTATTTGAGCTTGAATAAAAAGTCTCAAAAGTCATGTATTCTGATATGGAGACAGGCAAAGGTATTTGATGCACTTTTTATCCCGATTGAGTCAGTATGAATTTTGCCTTTTTAGACCAAGTTATCCAATAATCTAAACCGCTTAAAACCGATGTCAAAAAAACTATTGAGCCCATGAGAATTGATAAGAATTGGAATGGCTGAATAATAATTTGACTGGCAATAATGAATAGTACAAAAAAGATCTGTATAAAAGTGTTGAGCTTACTTATGAAAGAAGGTTCTGGCTTTGGTCTTTCTACAAAGTAATTATATAGAAATAAGCCAAATAAAATCATCACATCTCTGATGATCACCACAGCAGTCAGCCAATAGGGAATAAGGCCCATGAGATATAAGGTAACAAATAAGGAGACCAAGAGTACTTTATCAGCAGCTGGATCAAGGGTAGCACCTAAGTTGGTCCTCCAATTGTAAGTTTTAGCAAGAAACCCATCTAGAAAATCAGACAATCCAGCAATAGCAATTAGCACAAGAGCATTGAGATGTTGCTTATTCCATAGAGCAATAATAATTGGAATAACAATAACTATTCTTAGAATGCAGATTGCATTAGGTATGTATGACAGTTTAAATCTAATCTTCATCAAAAGTTGCTCGAATAACTAAAAGAATAATTAAGTTGTTGATGTTAATATACAGTTTCTAATAATTATAGTCCTGACAAACCATTACAACCAAAAAAAACAGTAATGACGACTAAAAAAACAAAGCTTACTTACTCTGATTCTGGAGTGGATATAGATGAGGCAAACCAGTTAATAGATAACATTAAGCCAATTGTCAGACAAACCCTAAATAAAAATGTCCTTTCAAATATTGGTGGATTTGGAGCTTTATATGAGTTGGATATTAATCACTATAAAAAACCTGTTCTTGTTTCGGGTACTGATGGAGTAGGAACAAAAATTATGCTCGCTAAAGAATTGTCATGTTTTGATCAAATTGGCATTGATTTAGTAGCCATGTGTGTCAACGATGTAATTACCTTAGGTGCCAAGCCTCTATTTTTTTTAGACTATTTTGCAACATCAAAACTCAAGGTTAGTGAAGCAACTAACATCATCAAAGGTATAGCTGAAGGGTGCCTTCAATCAGATATAGCTTTAATCGGTGGAGAAACTGCAGAAATGCCTGGAGTTTATCAATCTGGTGATTTTGACTTAGCTGGATTCTGTGTTGGCGTGGTTGATTATGAAAAAATTATCGATGGGCAACATATCAAACCCACAGATTCAATCATTGGTATTGAATCTTCTGGGCCTCATTCCAATGGGTATTCTTTAATTCGGAAAATCATTGAAGTCAATTCAATTAATTTACAAGATAAGCTAGATAATCGAACACTTGGAGAAGCTATTATTCAACCTACAACCATATATGCTAAAGCCATTAATCACCTTCAAAAAACATATGAGATCCATGGAATGGCACATATAACAGGTGGTGGATTTAAAGAAAATATAGTAAGAATCTTACCTGAGAATATTAATGCAGAAATTGATTTGAATGCTTGGCAACAACCAGAAGTTTTCAACTGGATACAAACAGTAGGTAACGTTGATCATGAAGAAATGCTTAGAACATTCAATTGCGGAATTGGTTATGTTTTAGTGGTAAGTAATTCTGATTCAAAAAGAGTGATAAATAAATTAGCTGAAACAGGTCATAACGCTTTCCTTATCGGTGAAATAACCACAGGAAAAAAAGAAGTAAGGTTAAATTTATGACTCTGGCTGATGACTCTCTAATGAGAGCTGTCTGTTTGCTATCAGGGACAGGAACAAACTTACAAGTAATTCTTGAAAACATTGCAACAGGTAACATTCCTATATCTTTAAATGCTGTTATCTCTGATAACCCTATGGCAAAAGGGATTGAAAAGGCTGATACTTCAGGTATCACAACTAAAGTTATTGATTACAAATTGTACGATGAACAAAGCATCTACCATGATCAATTAAAACAGTCAGTTTTAATAGAAAATCCTGATCTGATTATCTTAGCTGGCTATATGAGAATACTCTCTGATGACTTTTGTGAGACTTTTAGAGGTAAGATTATAAATATCCATCCATCACTTTTACCTGCATATAAAGGTCTAAATACACATCAACGTGCACTAGAAGCTAAAGAAACTCATCACGGGACTAGTGTCCATTTTGTTATCCCTGAATTGGACGGAGGTCCCATTGTTATACAATACAGGATAAAAATACATTCATCTGATACTGCAGATACTCTTAAAAAGAGAGTGCAAGAGGGAGAATATCAAATTTACTCTAAAGCTTTAAAATGGTTTGCCTTAGACCAACTAAAGATGAAGAATGATAAAGTGATGTTTCATGGAGATCACTTAGATAAACCGATACTTATCGAAGAAAATTAAATTTTAGGCAAGGTTACCCCTGTCTGACCCTGATACTTCCCTGCTCTATCCTTATAAGATTCATCACAATTTTCATCAGATTCAAGAAAAATCATTTGAGCAACCCCTTCATTAGCATAAATTTTTGCAGGCAGTGGTGTGGTATTAGAAAATTCTAGAGTAACGTGTCCTTCCCATTCAGGTTCTAGAGGTGTCACATTAACAATAATGCCACAACGAGCATATGTGGATTTTCCTAAACAAATTGTTAAGACATTTCTAGGAATCCTAAAATACTCTATAGTTCTCGCCAAAGCGAACGAATTAGGAGGAATAATGCAAACATCAGATTCAAAATTAACAAAACTATTCTCATCAAACGCTTTAGGATCAACAACGGCTGAATTAATGTTAGTAAATATTTTGAATTCTCTTGCGCATCGAACATCATAACCAAAACTTGAAGTCCCATAAGAAATAAGGGCTTCACCTGCTTCTTTTCTGACTTGAGATTCAGTGAAAGGTTCAATCATTTTATGATCTTTAACCATTCGTTTGATCCAATTATCTGATTTTATTGTCATAGTTTTAGTCGAAATGAATAAGAAAATAATTAAACTAATCCTTGTAAATAGTATCATGCACTAAAAGTTTGATTGAGACTAGTAAGTCTAGGAATTTTGAATGCGTTTGAGAGAAGTCATAGATTGTGGAATAAAAAAAATCATCAGTAAACCGTGGTTACCGTTTACGTTTCTTTTTGTTATTTCAATTTTTTTTGCTAATCACATAGATGAATTTGAGTTGGATGCCTCATCCGATTCATTGCTTCTGGAAAATGATGAAGATCTTCGCTATTACAGAAGCATTAAAGCAAGATACGGTGATGACGAATTCTTGGTGGTAACCTATCAACCTCAAAATGAGCTGTTTTCAGCTGATACGATTGATCATTTAAAACAACTTAGAGATGAATTATCAACTATTGAAAATGTTGAATCAGTTGTCAGTATTCTTGATGTACCCTTACTAAAATCTCCTCCTAAAAGCCTATCTGAGATAGCGGATGAAGCGCCTACATATTTTTCGCCTGGAACAAATAAAGAAATGGCCAAAAATGAGCTACTTAATAGCGCTCTTTATAAAAATCTTATTATTAGTGCTGACGGGAAAACTACAGCTATCCTGTTGAATTTAAAAATTAATGAAACTTTGGAAACAATGATAGAAAAAAGAGACGAATTAAGATTAAAAAGGCTCTCTAGCTCATTAAGTGGATCTGAACTTAAAGAATTGAATGATATCAGCAAAGAAATTAAGAATTTCAGAAAACAAGAAAGAAATAAAAATGCGAATATGGTTGCCTCAATCCGTGCAGTTTTGGATCAATATAAAAATAAAGCAGGCATCTTTTTGGGTGGTGTCCCGATGATAACTGTGGATATGATTGATTTTATCCAAAAGGACATTCAAATTTTTGGTGCAGCTATTCTTCTTTTTCTGATTGTTGCTCTTTTAATCATTTTCAAGAATCCAAGGTGGATGTTTATCTCAATGGCATGTTGTGTTTTAGGGCTAATTAATATGACTGGATTTCTGGGTCTAGTTGGTTGGCCAGTCACCGTTGTGTCTGCTAATTTCGTTGCCCTACTACTTATCTTTAGCCTTTCTATTTCAGTCCATCTAACAGTACGATATAGAGAATTAGTAGCTTTGTATCCTGATCAATCGCAATCTTGGTTAGTTTTCAATACAATGCGAGATAAATGGGAGCCTTGTTTATACACCACCATTACCACCATGGTGGGGTTTGGCTCTTTATTGGTTGCTGGAATAAGGCCTGTGATTGATTTTGGATGGATGATGCTGATAAGTATGGGTGCTATCTTTGTTATGGTATTTTTATTTTTTCCAACTGCTTTGATGAATCTCAAAAAAATCCAAGCAGTTAGTACATCAGATTGGTCACAAAAAATAACTCGAGGGTTCGCTAGAGTGGCTACATCAAAAGCTAATGAGACCTTACTTTTATTTTTTATAATAGCCACTGTAAGCGCTTATGGGATAACCAAACTTACTGCTGAGAATCAATTTATTAAAGCCTTCAAAGAAGACACTGAGATTTTTCAAGGGTTAAGTGTTATTGATAAGCAACTGGGAGGAACAACTCCTCTTGACATCATCATCGAGGCAGACCCTGATTATAATCAACCAGTGGTTATTAATGATTATGATGATGAAGAATTTTTTGAGGAAGATTTTTTTGAAGATGAAACTTCAACCTATGATATAGGCGGTGATAGTTATTGGTATAATTCTTATCGGTTAAAGACCATCGACTCAATACATGACTATCTTGAATCACTTGAAGAAGCTGGAAAAGTTGTCTCCTTCTCTACCACAATGGAAGTTCTAAAAACACTGAATGACAATGAGGAGATTGATACTTTTTTCCTCTCTTTGCTATACAAAAAAGTACCGGATGATGTTAGAGAAGCGTTGTTTGATCCTTACCTATCTACTGACGGTAATCAATTAAGAATTTCATTTAGAGTATTTGAATCTTACCCTGAGTTACAACGCAATCAACTGATAGAAAAAATTAACAGAGATCTAATTGAAACCATCGGTTTAAAACCGTCTCAAGTAAAATTAACAGGTATGCTAGTCTTGTATAATAATGTTCTAGAGAGTCTTATTCGTTCACAAATTCTAACCATTGGTGTGGTCTTCCTAGCAATTACGCTGATGTTTTTAGTGCTTTTTAGATCACTTAAATATTCTCTAATTGCTATTGTACCCAGCATTATTGCTTCCACTTCTGTCCTAGGTTTGATGGGCTTACTTCATATTCCATTAGATATTATGACCATAACAATCGCAGCAATATGCATTGGTATTGGTGTGGATCATTCAATTCATTATATTCATCGTTTTAGAGAGGAACTTGAGAATAATGTCAAATTAGATGAAGCCATTAATAATGCTCATGCGAGTACAGGTCAAGCCATCTATTTTACTTCGATCATTATTGTTATTGGTTTTTCCATCCTGGGACTATCCAATTTTATACCCACAATATACTTTGGAGTATTCACAGCCTTCGCTATGATGATTGCATTAATCGCTAATTTAACTCTTCTGCCTGTATTACTAATGAAAATGATTCGGGTAAACTAAAATAAGCAGATAAATAATTGAACGAAGCAAACAAAAATATATTAGTAACTAATGCATTGCCTTATGCAAATGGGCCAATTCATATCGGTCACATGGTGGGTTATATTCAAGCTGATATTTGGGTTAGATTTCAAAAAATGCAGCAAAGAAATATTGTTTATGTTTGTGCCAGCGATGCCCATGGAGCTCCAATTATGTTAAGCGCTGAAGAATTGGGTGTAGAGCCTGATGAATTAGCAGAGCAATACACAAAACAACACGCAAAGGATTTTAGTGACTTCTTAATTGAGTTTGATAACTATTACTCAACTCACACAGAGGAAAATGAAGCTTTAGTGCTTGAAATATTTGAACAATTAAAGCAATCGGATTGTATTGAGAAAAAAATAATTGAGCAAGCATATGATAAGCAAGAAAAAATGTTCTTACCCGATCGTTATGTTCGTGGAACTTGCCCTCAATGTAAAAGCGGAGATCAATACGGAGACAGTTGTGAAAAATGTGGTGCTACTTATAAACCCACCGATTTAATTGAGCCTAAATCAGTTTTATCTGGTGAAGCTCCTATTCTAAAAGAATCTGAGCATTATTTTATGAAATTGAAAAAATTTGAATCCTTCCTTGAAAACTGGATTAATCAAATTCAAATTCATGACTCAGTTAAATCAAAACTCAACGAATGGTTTCAAATTGGACTAAAAGATTGGGATATTTCTAGAGATCATCCATATTTTGGCTTTAAGATTCCAGATGAAGATGAAAAATATTTTTATGTTTGGTTAGATGCACCTATCGGATACTTAGCTTCGCTGAAAAACTTATCAAATAAAAAAGAGTCAGGCATTAACTACGAAGATTATTTTTCTGATAATGATAATTGTCGTCTAGTTCATTTCATAGGAAAAGATATCATTTATTTTCATGCTCTTTTTTGGCCTGCAGTGCTAGAAGGCGCTGGATTAAAAAAACCTGATGCTATTTTTGTAAATGGTTTTTTGACAGTGAATGGGGAAAAGATGTCAAAATCTAGAGGAACTTTTATTAAGGCCAGATCATATTTGGAACATAATAACCCTGAATATTTAAGATATTACTTTGCTTATAAAACCAACTCAGGAATTGATGACTTTGATCTTGATACTATTGATTTTAAAAATAGAGTTAATTCTGACATTGTTGGTAAATGGATCAACATAGCCAGCCGATGTTCAAAGTTTATTAATCAACATTTTGACAATACACTCGGGAAAACTATTGATGAATCATTGCTAGAGAATTTTGAGAATGCTAGTGATGAGATTTCAGAACTATATGAAAATCGTGAATTCGGTCAAGCTATGAGAAAAATAATGCTACTTGCTGACCAAGCTAATCAATATTTAGATCAAGAAAAACCTTGGGTAATGATTAAAGATACAAAAATGAAAGAGCATGTTTTAGAAGTCTGCACCACCGCCATCAATTTATTTTTTAAATTGATGATCATGTTAAAACCAGTAATGCCGAATATTGCTAAGAATGGTGAGATATTCTTAAACGTTAAAAATCTAGAATGGCAGAACATCCATGATCGATTAACTAATCATGAGATCAATGATTACAAGCCATTAATTACAAGAATTACAAGTGAATCTATTGAGGCAATGTTAGATAAATAAAAGGAACTTAAATGATAAATTTTGATGAGTTTATAAAAACAGATCTAAGAGTTGCAAGAGTGATTAAAGCTGAGGACGTTGTCGATGCAGATAAGCTTATTAAACTCACCATTGATTTGGGTGATGAAGAGAAAACAATATTTGCTGGGATCAAAGGAGTTTACAAGCCTGAGGATCTAGTCGATCGCCTGATTGTAGTGGTTGCTAATCTAAAACCCAGGAAAATGCGATTTGGTGTTTCAGAAGGTATGTTATTAGCTGCGGGTGATGATGTTGGAGGTGTATTCCTGTTATCGCCCGATCATGGAGCTAAGCCTGGTCAGAAAATAAGTTAGACAATCTATAGATCATGGACACTAAAGTCGCTACAGAAATCTTCAAAGTGTTTGCAAAGATTAACCCAAAACCAACAACCGAGCTTAAATACAAAAATAATTTTGAATTACTCATATCAGTAATTCTCTCAGCTCAAGCAACTGATGTAAGTGTTAACAAAGCCACCAAAAATTTATTTAAATTAGCTAATAATCCAAAGGCAGTCCTGCAATTAGGTTTAACTGGATTGAAACAGGAGATTAGAACCATTGGCCTTTATAACAATAAAGCAAAAAATATCATAAAAACCTGTGAGCGCTTAATCACACAACATAACGGCAGAGTACCCAAAGATCGAGAAGCTTTGGAACAATTACCAGGTGTTGGCAGAAAAACAGCCAATGTCATACTGAACACGGCTTTTTCCAAACCCACAATTGCGGTTGATACCCATGTCTTTAGAGTGGCTAATAGAACGGGGTTAGCTAAAGGAGATAGCCCGATAAAGGTGGAATATGGATTACTGTCCATTATTCCTGACAGTTATCTTATGAACGCTCATCATCATTTAATTCTGCATGGTCGATATATATGTTTAGCAAGAAAACCACTATGCTATAAATGTCATATAGCTAAACACTGTGCATTCAAGGAGAAGACCTGTGAACCAAACTGATCAAAATTCAGAAGTTATTGCTGCGATCTTAGTAGGTTGCGCAGGTGTATTCATGGTTTTTGGTATGCCATTCTTTGTAGGTGGTATTATTTCTGAACTAGGTTTTTCCCAATCTCAAGCTAACCTTATCTCTTCCGCAGAAATTGCGGGCATGTCGCTCTCATCTCTTATGGGAATTTTTTGGATTGGCCGATTTAAATGGCAGAAAATAGCCTATTTTGGCCTTGGGGTAATTATTATTGGCAATCTGATTTCTAGCCTGATAGCAGATTTCCAGACCTTAGTAATAATTAGATTCTTAACTGGTCTATTAGGCCATGGAGTTGGATTTGCTCTAGGCGTTGCTGCAATTGGTAGGACAAAAAACCCGGATAAAAATTTCGCCTACAGTGTAGCTTCTCAAGTGATTATGGGGTCAATAACAGCCCTTATTGTTCCGGTTACAATAGCTAAGTATGGCATTGCAGGAATGTGTGTCCCGGCAATGTTAATTGCCCTTCTTACCTTACTGTTTGTAAGTAAACTCACAAATTCAGCAAAAAATAATGTGCAAGAATCATCAGCAACAACACCAAAAGGTATTTTAATACTTCCGCTCATAGGTCTGTTTATTATGGTTATTTGGCAAATGGGTGTTGGTCCCTTCTTTAATAACCTAGTGCCTTTTGGATTAAGTATTAATCTTAAAGCTGAAGAAATCGGTACAGCATTATTTTTAAGCACTGGATTAAGTATTATTGGTCCACTTGCAGCCTCAGCTTTGGCATCTAAAATCAACAGAAGTGTGGCTATTTCCTCTGCATTAATATTACAAATGATAATAGTCATTAGTTTTCAAGGTGATATGGATTGGTATGGATTTACTATAAGGGCAATCTTATTTCAAACTTCCTGGAATTTTGTTGGCCCATTCCTTATGGGAATGGTTGCTAATGTTGATAAAACGGGTCAATACTCTGTATTAATCCCTGCCTCTCAACTTGGAGGGATATCCATAGGTCATGTCGTAATTGCTTCGCTGATCCAAGGGAATAATTTAGCCCTAGTTAATTACTTCTGTGCAGGAGTAATTCTGATTTCAATACTTTTGTATCTCTTGAGTTCGAAAAAATTAAATAAAATTAACCAATAGCTTAATTTTTCAGATAAAGGTCAGTCACCGTACCGTCAAATACTTCTGCTGCCAAAGCTACTGTTTCAGATAAAGTTGGGTGCGGATGTATTGTTAGAGCAATATCACTAACATCGCAATCCATTTCTATCGCTAAAGCTATTTCTGAGATTAAATCTCCTGCGTTAGTTCCTACAATTCCTCCACCAATAACTCTTTTAGTTTTTGGGTCAAAAAGTAATTTTGTCAGCCCTTCATTTCTTGCAATAGTTAATGCTCTCCCACTTGCTGACCATGGGAATATTCCTTTTTTATAATCTATATTCTGATTTTTGCATTCATTCTCAGTTAATCCTACCCATGCAACTTCTGGGTCTGTGTAAGCAACTGATGGAATGCATCTTATGTCCATAACTGATTTTTGACCTGCAATAACCTCTGCTGCAATTTTACCTTCATGACTTGCTTTATGCGCCAACATGGGATCACCCACAACATCACCGATAGCAAAAATATTTCTGCAGTTGGTCCGCATTTGTCCATCAATACTTATGGTTCCATTATCATTGACATCTACACCTATATCTTCTGCTTTAATCTTATTACCGTTTGCTTGTCTTCCTATGGCAACTAATACTTGGTCAAAGATTTGTTGTTGTTGTTGATCATCAATTTCAAGAACAACTGAGATCCCATTTTCATTTGCTTCTGCTT
>LWDU01041111.1_pt1 | contig 78177 bp, 67 predicted proteins | sample 727161 | NCBI WGS metagenome assembly LWDU01 (sample SAMN04566230, study PRJNA314399) | hydrothermal vent metagenome | isolation source: deep sea hydrothermal plume seawater | place: Mexico: Gulf of California, Guaymas Basin | collected 2004-07-11
CATTATAAAATTACGCCACTGTCCAATAAAATGATCGCTGACCGGATCTTTAATATTATTTACTTTCAAAACTGGAACAATAAGATGTAGGTCGGGGTGAGATAAATTATTATACTTCAAACATGAAGAACAAATACCGCAAGAATCGTTTTTGGCTCTGTTTTCACAATTCAAAAATTGAGCATAAGCAAGCGCTAAAACTAATTTAGCACTGCCACTTTTACCAGAAAACAGCTGAGCATGACTAACTCTATTGTTCTTAACTCCTTCAAACAGTTGCTTTTTTGTATTTAAATTTCCTACTATCTCCTTAAATAACATTCAAAATTTCTTTATGTCAAATATAAAAAAAATGTGTTGATTTTTAGCATTTATTTTACTTTTGCAGTATGAAAAATATTAGCAACATCTCCTTATCTGGAAAAAAAGTTTTAATCCGTGTAGATTTTAATGTTCCTTTAGATGAATATTTTAATATTACTGATGATAGCAGAATACGAGCAGCTCTTCCTACAATAAAAAAAGTTATTCAAGACGGTGGAAGGGCTATTATTATATCACACCTTGGGCGGCCAAGAAACGGATTTGAAGAACGCTTTTCATTAAAACACATAGTAAAACATCTATCTGATTTACTAGAAACCTCAGTAGGATTTAGTGGCGATTGTATAGGAGAAAACACAAGTACTGATATTAGTAATATGAAAAATGGAGATGTCTTAGTTTTGGAAAATTTACGATTTTATCCTGAGGAAGAGTTGGGAGACCCTGCTTTTGCAAAACAATTAGCAAAACTTGCTGATGTATATGTAAATGATGCCTTTGGCACTGCTCATAGGGCGCATGCTTCTACCGCTATTATTGCTGATTATTTTCCGAATGAGAAGTATTTTGGACTACTATTAAGAAAGGAAATAAGTAGTCTGAAAACGGCTCTTGAAAAACCTAAAAGACCTTTTACTGCTATTATTGGGGGTGCTAAAATAACAGGGAAAATTGATGTTATTACTTCATTATTTGATATAGTAGATAGCCTTATTGTTGGTGGTGGAATGGCCTATACCTTTGTAAAAGCAATAGGAGGAAATATTGGTAATTCTTTAGTTGAAGAAGATAAAGTTGAATTAGCAAAAAGTCTAATTGCTACCGCTAAAGAAAAAGGGGTTCAGCTATTGTTACCCACTGATTCGATAAACGCAAACGCTTTTAATAATGATGCGACCATTCAGAATTCTGAAATAACAAGTGTGCCTGCTGGTTTTATGGGCTTAGATATTGGCCCTAGAAGTATTACTCAATTTTCTAAAGCTATTCTTAATTCAAAAACAATAATTTGGAACGGACCGATGGGGGTTTTTGAAATGGAAAATTTTTCAAATGGAACCAAAAAAATAGGTGATGCTGTTTGCAGGGCAACTGAAAATGGTGCTTTTTCATTAGTGGGTGGTGGTGATTCTGTAGCTGCTGTTACGCAATTTGGCTTGGCTAAAAAAGTAAGTTATATCTCAACAGGCGGTGGAGCAATGTTAGCATACTTGGAGGGGAAACCCTTGCCAGGAGTTGATGCTATTCTTTCTTAATCTTTTCCTTAATATCCTCTTTTACTTGCTTTGTTTTTTCTTGAAAGTCTTCTAACGCCCCTTTGTATTTTTCAATATGTGGACTAATTAATTCTACTAAATTAGTTATTGGCCTGTAAAGTTGCGCGCTTTGTTTAGTGTCTTGTGGAATGAGCTCAAATTTCAATTCAGTCATTAGTAAAAAACTAATTATTAATGCTAATTTCAGCATGCTAAATATTCCTCCTAATATCCTGCTCAAAAATCCCAACGCAAGTGCTTTTGTCAATTTATCTGTTAAATGTCCTAATAATTTGATGAGTAATAAAACAGAAATAAAAAGAATAGCAAATGCCAATAAGGGTTTGAATTGCTCATAATTATCAAATATTTCTGAAAGGTGGGGGTCTAAAAGTATAGAAAAATTAACCGCTATATAAATTCCAATAATTAAGGATAACAGGCTTGTAATTTCTTTTATTAAACCATTTGAAAAGCCTTTTACTAAGCCATATAAAAGTGGGGCTATAATTGCAATATCTAAATAATTCATAGGTGTAAAGATATTAAAACTTTACTTTTGCATTATGGAAGAGGTAAATAAAAAATGGAGTGCTTTGGTGATAAAATTGGAAAAGCAATTTGATGATGAAATGACTTTAAAAGGCATCCTTTATTTAATAGGTGTGCAGGAATTAAATATGGGAATAAAGCGCTTTGGTCGTGAAGAAAAACTTGACATTCTACATGTTGCTGTTTGCAAAATTCTTACTCCTTTTGGATTTTATAAATTTGACAGAATTGATGAGGAAGGTTGGCCGCATTGGATAGAACTAAAAGCACTTAAAAACCTAGACGAAAATCAGCAAGGACTACTTGTGAAAAAGGGTATAATAAAATATCTTAGTTAATTTCTACTACTTTAGTTACTGTTTTTTCTTTTAATAGGCGAATAATATTAACTCCGGTATATGTTGAGTTTCCATCTATTTTTGTTACTTCAATATTTAAAATTGCTTCCAACTCGTAAGTAAACTCTGCTTGACCATTTGCGTCAGTCCACTTTGATTTAGTAAGTGATGGGTCAGGGTAAACCCCGCTGGGAGAGATGATTTGGTCAGGAAACAATGTTACAGACGCATTTGGGACAACAACACCATTACTATTTTTAACAATAATTACCCCTGTTGTTTCTTTTTCTTTTTCACATGAAGTAAAAGTTACAATCATTACTAGAGCAAAAACCCCTATTAATCCTGATTTAAAAATCTTATTTAGCATAATTATTGTTTCTTTGTAATTGAATTAGCAAATATATAGAAATAATTAAGATGTTAGAGGAAGTAAAGGAATTACTACTAGAAGTTGAGAAATTTGTTCCAAAATCTGCAATAGAGCTGGAAGGTTTTCGCCTTTCTTTTTTGGGAAAAAAAGGAAAGACAAATGAATTGTTTGCTGCTTTCAAGGAGGTTCCTTCCGATCAGAAAAAAGATTTTGGAGCTGCTATAAATAACTTAAAACAATTGGTTCAATCCAAAATTAAGGAGCATAAAGATAGTTTTGAAGTAGAGGCTGAAAACTCTGAAATTGATTTAACCAGGCCTGTTGCTTTGGATAATTTAGGAAGCAGGCATCCAATTTCATTGATTCGAAATGAAATTGTTGAAATATTTACCCGTATTGGCTTTACTATTTCTGAAGGGCCTGAAATTGAAGACGACTGGCATAATTTTTCTGCACTTAACACCCCTAAAGAACATCCTGCAAGAGATATGCAGGACACTTTTTTTATTCAAACTAATCCTGATATTTTATTAAGATCTCATACTTCTACTGTACAGGTAAGATATATGAACGATAACAAACCTCCAATCCGTACTCTTTCTCCTGGTAGAGTATATAGAAATGAGGCGATTTCAGCAAGGGCACATTGTATTTTTCATCAAGTTGAAGGACTTTATATTGATGAAGATGTAAGTTTTGCTGATTTAAAACAATGTCTTCTTTATTTTGCAAAAGAGATGTTTGGAGAAAAAACAAAAATACGGTTAAGGCCCTCTTATTTCCCATTTACAGAGCCCTCTGCTGAAGTAGATGTAAGTTGTAATATTTGCAATAGCAAAGGGTGTAATGTATGTAAAAACACTGGTTATTTGGAAATTTTAGGTTGTGGTATGGTGGACCCAAATGTGTTGGAAAACTGTGGTATTGACTCTAAGAAATACAGTGGTTTTGCTTTTGGAATGGGAATTGAAAGAATTGCAATGCTGAAATATGGAGTAAAAGATTTGCGCCTGTTTTTTGAAAATGATGTTCGATTCTTAAAACAATTTTCTGCTTTATAAAATTTATTCTATTATTATCTTCTTCTCTACCGTTCCATCATTATAGATGTAAAATAATAGCTCATTCTTAATGGCTTTTGTTTCCCCTCCTAATATGTCTGTTATTTTCAGGATTTCTTTAATATGATAATTTGATGTTTCTGTAATATCTGTAGGGGAAACTCGCTTGCGCTTAAAGTAGATAAAGTCAAATAATCAGCAAGATTTGATCCTAGAGGATATCCTGCTTCAATAAAAGCACCATAAAAAGTAATATCACCTGTTTCTGCTATAGGTGCCACCCAATTAAAACTCCAAGTGCCCAAGCTATTTCCTGCTGTAGTATGTGTTACAGCACTACTATTATTAGTAAATTGTGTGGAAGTTGGGTTGGTTATTCCAAATGACCCAGATTTTGTATTAGTGGTATTTTCTTCACACGTTATCTCAAAGCCAGCTGGATCTAATCCTACTACAGGATTTAACACTACTGTTATATTGTATGTGTTTCCAGGGACATATCCTGTAGAAGGAATATTTGAGGTACTATTTGTTGTTGTCACGTCTGTATTTAAAACAGAATAGCAAGACGTACAATCTGAATTATCCATTGGAGGCCCTGTTTTCCCTCCAGGAGACCCTGTAAGCTTACCAATTGTTACTTGTGGATAGAATAAAATTGCCGTCACAATAATTGCTCCAAAAATAAATATACTTTTTTTTCATCTTTTTTTTATTTAAATTTCCAATTGTAAGTATGTAAGTTTTCTACTGAATGGCGCAATAAATCTATTGCCCCTCTTACATCTTCTTTATGTACCATTTCAATTACTTGGTGTATGTGTCTTGTTGGTATAGAAACTGCCCCAGCAATACTTCCTCCAGGGTTCATTCTTTGTACTCCTGCGGTATCAGTTCCTCCTGCTGGTAAAATTTCCAATTGCGTTTTTAGTTTTTTCTTTTTTGCTAATTCCTTCATGTATTTTACCATACGGTAATCACAAACTGTGGAAGAGTCCATTACTTTAATACATGCTCCTTCTCCCAGTGCAGAAACTTGTTCTTGTTTAGTGCTTCCTGGAGTGTCCCAAGCAATAGTGGTGTCTAATCCGAAACCAAAGTCCGGATTTATATCCATAGAAGATACATTTGCTCCTCTTATTCCAATTTCTTCTTGTACGGTAAACACTCCATACACATCATAAGGAGGTTTCTTTTTCATCTCACGGAACATTTCAATTAGGATAAAAACAGAAACCCTATTGTCTAATGATTTACAGTTTAGACAATCTCCCATCTCAATCAATTCTCTTTCTCTGGTAATAGTATCGCCAACTGAAATGATTTTGTCTAATTCTTTTTTTGGCCTTCCGGTATCAATAAAGTAATCCTTAATTGTCGGAACTTTTGCTCTATCTGCGGCATTCATCAAATGAATTGGCTTAGACCCCATTACTCCAATTACATCTTTTTTTCCATGAATAATAACTCTTTGGGCAGTTAAAGTTTTAGGGTCAAATCCTCCTAAAGTATGAAAGTAAATAAACCCATTGTCATCAATATGAGTAACTATAAACCCAATCTCATCCATATGAGCGGCTATCATAACTTTTTTACTCTCTTTCCCTTTTTTAATTGCAACAACATTTCCCATGTTGTCAATTTTTATTTCATCTACTAAGGGTTTTACTTCTCTTAGCACTATTTTTCTTACTCTTTGTTCATGTCCTGGTGCTCCTGCCACCTCACAAATCTCTGCTAATAATTTTGTGTTTATCATTTTTGGTCTTTATTTTACTTTGCTTAATTTCATCATATTAGTCATTCCTCTTTCTTGTGCAGGCATGCTTGCTAAGTTCACAACAAGATCTCCCTTTTTAAGGAATTTTCCTTTCTTTAAACTCTCTTTTGTTTCTTGAATAGTTTGATCTGTTGTGGCTCCCCTGTCATAATAAAAGCCTCTTACTCCCCAAACCAAACTTAGAGTGTTAAGAATTGTGTGATTATTAGTGAATGCGTAAATAAATGCATTAGGCCTAAAGCTTGCTGTTTTTATAGTATTAAATCCCGAATAAGTAACGGTAATTATTGCTTTAGCCCTTGTGTTTTCTGCAATGTCGCAGGCATGCGAACAAATCGCATTTGTCAATAATCGCGTGTCATCTATTACCACTTTATTTCCCCTGTTTCTTGATATACTATGCTCACTCCCTTCAACATCTCTAATAATTTCTCGCATAGTCTCCACCGCCTTTAAAGGGTGTTTTCCCACTGATGTTTCTCCGCTTAACATTACAGCATCAGCCCCATCAATTACCGAGTTGGCCACATCATTTACTTCAGCTCTTGTTGCTGTTGGGTTTTCTGTCATACTTTCCAACATTTGTGTTGCAATTACAACTGGTCTTGCTTGTGTAATGCATTTTTCAACAATCATTTTCTGATAAACAGGCACTTTATGTGGTGGAACCTCAACCCCTAAATCTCCCCTTGCAACCATAATTGCATCAGTCGCTTCAATTATTGCATCAATCTGTTTTATTGCCTCTGGTTTTTCAATTTTTGCAATTACCTTATGGTGGAGCTTTTGTTTTTCAATTATCTTTTTTAAGATTTTTACATCATTAGCTGATCGCACAAAAGACAGTCCTACCCATTCAATCTTTTCTTTTAAAATGAACTCTAAATCCTTATGGTCTTTTTTGGTTAAGCAGGGTAAGGATATTTTTGTGTTTGGTAAATTAACTCCTTTTCTTGATTGTAATAAGCCGCCAAAAACTACTTTTAAAATCACGGAATCTTTCTTATTTGTACTTATAACCTTTAGCGCTACTTTTCCGTCATCCAAAAGAACTCTGTCATTTGTTTTTACGTCTTTTGCGAAACCTTTATAATTAATCTGAATAGTATCTTTTTTCTTTTTTGAACAAAAAGTAACTTCTTCTCCCTTTTTTAATTGTATTGGCTTGTTAACTTCCCCAACTCTAATTTTAGGACCTTGAAGATCGGCTAAAATTGCTGTGTGTACATGTAATTCTTGATTTACCTCTTTAATTGACGCTATAATTTCCTTGGCTTTTTCATGGGATAGGTGTGAGAAGTTTAGCCGACAAACATTAACCCCTCTTTGAATTAGCCTTTTAAGCATCTCTTTTGAAGATGTTGCTGGGCCAATTGTTGCTATTATTTTAGTCTTTCTTGTCATTAAAAATAAACCTGTCTATGTATTTGCTTTTTTCAACATCTATCTCAAAAACCAATAATACTTCTTTATTTTCTTTTAATTTACTAATAAACTCCTTTTTTTCGGCTGCCCAATTTTGATTATTAATAATCAGAAAATAATTTACACTTTTTTGATCTGGAATGAGGTATCCTTTTTTGGATCGATTGGTTACTATGTTGTATTCTATATTTTCATCAGTAGAATATTTATACCTTGAAAACGTCATTTCATTTTCAATAGTTTGGTCTTCTACCTTCTCAAAATTCATGTGCATAAAATTATTAATATTCCAACATAACTTATACCCTTTTGCATGGCTATTTATGGCCAAAACACTAAATTCAACTTCCCTAGAACAGTCTAATGTAAAACGTTTTTTCATCAGTGCTAAAATACACTATTTAAAGCTTTTTTAGCTGCTTTTTGTTCTGCTTCCTTAATGGATGATGCTTTTGCTTGGGCTATATTGACACCATCAATGTATACCGCAACATTAAACTCTTTGTTGTGATCTGGGCCGTCAGTTTCTACTAATTTATATTTTATTTTTTGTTTATTTTTTTGAATTTGTTTTTGTAATTCACTTTTAAAATCTGTTCCGGAAAATTCTTCAATAAATTCAGAATTAATTATGGTATGAATAATAAATTGTTTGGTTTTTTCGATTCCTTTGTCAATATAAATTGCTCCAATTATTGCTTCTAAAGTATTCCCAAATACGCTTTCGGGTATGGTTTTTAAACTGCTTTTTATTTTGGAGGAGTTTATTGTTTTTTTGCCTACTTTGTTTAAATGTTTTCTCCCTACAATTATTGCTCTTTGTTGCGATAAAAACCCCTCTTCTTGATTTGGGTTTTTACTAAATAAGCATTCTGAAACTACAAAATTTAAAATCGCATCTCCTAAAAATTCTAATCGTTCGTTATTATTAATATTATCGAACGATTTGTGTTTTAATGCTTGATTGTGGATTTGCTGATTTCCTGGTCTGAACCCTAATAATTGAATCAAAAAAGATTTTCTTTTTTTTAAAAAAGTGAGCCTTTTACTTATGATTTCAATCCAGTTTATGATTTATATTTTTTAAACAATACAGATGCGTTATGCCCTCCAAAACCAAAAGTATTACTCAGCGCATAATTTATTATTCTTTTTTGGGATTTATTAAATGTTAAATTTAATTTCTTATCAATTTCAGAGTCATCTGTTTGGTGATTAATTGTAGGAGGAACAACATCATTTTTTACTGCCATTATACAGGCGATTGACTCAATTACACCGGCCGCCCCTAATAAATGTCCTGTCATTGATTTGGTGGCGCTTATATTTAGATTGTACGCGTGTTCTCCAAATAAGCTTTTAATTGCTTTAGTTTCAGCAATATCTCCTAATGGGGTTGATGTCCCGTGAACATTTACATAATCAACAACTGATGCGTCTACTCCCGCATCTTCAATGGCTAATTTCATAACATTTTTTGCTCCCAACCCCTCTGGGTGTGGGGCGGTAATATGATGCGCATCAGCAGTTAAACCGCCACCCACTATTTCTGCATATATTTTTGCACCTCTTTTTATCGCGTGCTCATATTCTTCAACTACCAAAGCGCCACCTCCTTCACCCATAACAAAACCATCTCTATTTTTATCAAAAGGACGTGATGCTGTTTTTGGATCATCATTTCTTATTGATAATGCCATCATAGCATTAAACCCACCTATTCCTGGCTCAAACACACAAGCCTCCGAGCCTCCTGCAATAAATATATCTGCTTTATTCCATTTTATGTAATTAAAGGCGTCAATTAATGCGTTGGTGGAAGATGCGCAAGCTGAAACGGTAGTAAAGTTTGGTCCTCTAAAATTATATTTTATTGAAATGTGTCCGGCAGGAATGTCTGATATTAGTTTGGGTATAAAGAAGGGGTTAAACCTTGGAGTACCATTTCCTGAGCCAAAATTAACCGATTCGTTATAAAAGGTGTTCATCCCGCCAATTCCAGAGCCCCAGATAACTCCAGCTCTATCAGAATCAATATCATCAACAATTAAAGCCGAATCATTAAACGCTTCATCAGCAACAACCATTGCATACTGACTAAATAAATCTAATTTTCTTGCTTCTTTTCTATGGATAAAGTCTGTAACTACAAAACCCTTCACCTCACATGCAAATTGTGTTTTAAAGTTTTCTGCATTAAAATGAGTAATTGGTGCGGCTCCACTTACTCCGTTTTTTAAGGCAGTCCAATAATCGTGTAAATTATTACCGATAGGTGTTAACGCTCCTATTCCGGTGACAACCACTCTTCTGGTTTTCATTTTGTATTAAGTTAAGGCTCCATCAATAAATGAAACTGCATTACCAACTGTTTCAATCGCCTCAGCTTTATCATCTGGAATTTGGATGTCAAATTCTTTTTCAAACTCCATAATAAGCTCTACGGTATCTAAAGAATCTGCTCCTAAATCATTAATAAAATTTGCGTCATTAGTCACCTCACTTTCATCAACTCCTAGCTTATCAACAATAATTGCTTTTACTTTTTCTGACACATCAGACATATCTAAATGGTTTTAATTATTAAGGTGCAAATAAAACTATAAATTAAAGAAATTGCAACCTTTCTTGTTTTCTATTTTAACATATCTTTGTTTATATTATTTTTGATAAAAATTTATAATGCCTAAAAAACTCGCAATATTCGCTTCTGGATCAGGATCAAATGCTCAAAATATTTGTAATTATTTTGCAAATCACTCTGATGTTAAGGTGGTTTTAATCTGCACCAACAACCTAGATGCTTTTATTGTAAAAAGAGCTAAAAAACTTAATATCCCGATAACTTTTATCACCAAAACTGAACTTAATTATTTTATTAATTTATATAAAAAACTTCAAAACGCTGAGGTTGATTTTATTATATTAGCTGGTTTTTTACTTAGGCTGCCAACTATAATGGTGGAAAAATACCCAAATCACATCATAAATATTCACCCTTCTTTGCTTCCAAAATATGGAGGTAGGGGGATGTATGGTGATATTGTACATAAAGCTGTGTTGAAAAATAAAGAAATCGAAAGCGGAATTAGTATTCATTTTGTCAACCAAAATTATGATGAGGGAGAGTTAATTTTACAAGAAAAATGTTCTGTTTCCGCAAATGAAACTTTGGAAACATTGGCCGCCAAGATTCATCAATTGGAACGGAAACACCTTCCTCTTACTATTGAAAAAATACTAAAGAACCACAATCTATGAATTTGTCATTATCAGAAACATTATCAATAACAATAATTTTGCTTGCTATAAAATTATTTAGTAGCTGTATTGGTGTTTTGTTTAACTAATGAGCATTACAGTATATACCGACGGTTCTGCCAAAGGAAACCCTGGAAATGGAGGGTATGGAGTGGTGATGATAAGCGGACAATATAGAAAAGAATTGAAACAAGGGTTTCGTTTAACTACTAATAACCGCATGGAGTTATTGGCTGTTATTGTGGCTTTGGAAAACATAAAAACAAAAGGATCTACTATTGCTATTTATTCTGACTCAAAATATGTGGTTGATGCTGTAGAAAAAAAATGGGTATTTGGTTGGGAAAAGAAAAATTTCAACAAAAAGAAAAACCCTGATTTATGGATTCGTTTTCTAAAAATATACCGAAAACAAAAAGTAAGTTTTATTTGGGTAAAAGGGCATGCTGATAATAAAGAAAATGAAAGGTGTGATGTTTTAGCTGTACAGGCTGCTGATGGTAAAAATTTGCAACTAGATCAATGGTATGAAGATAGCATTGAAAATAGTGACAGCTCTTTATTTTAATGGAATATCAAACTGGGCTAAGCTTACAAATTCATTTATTCTAGAATCAACATCATCTTTATTTATTTCAAGTAGTCTTTGTGTTCCAAATTTTTCTACACAAAATGACGCCATAGCAGAGCCATTAATTACTGCTCTTTTCATGTTCTCAAACGAAATGTCGTTTGTTTTAGCCAAATAACCAATAAAGCCCCCTGCAAAAGAATCTCCTGCTCCGGTTGGATCAAATACTTCTTCCAAGGGAAGTGCGGGCGCAAAGAAAACTTCATTATGATTAAACAATAAAGCCCCGTGCTCTCCTTTTTTAATAATTAGGTGTTTAGTGCCCATTTTTAAGATAATTTTGGCTGCTTTTACCAAAGAATATTCTCCCGAAAGCTGTCTTGCCTCTTCATCATTTATAGTAAGCACATCAACTTCTTTTAAAGCCTCTTTTAAATCATCCATAAAAAGGTCCATCCAAAAATTCATAGTATCTAAAACCACTAATTTTGGTCTTCTTTTCATTTGATCTAATACTTTTTTCTGCACACTTGGCATCAAATTTCCTAACATCAAAAATTCTGATTTCTGGAACTGTTCTGGAATCATTGGATCAAAGTTTTCTAATACATTTAATTGTGTGTCTAAGGTGTCTCTGGTGTTCATGTCATTATGATACTTCCCTGACCAAAAAAATGTTTTTTCTCCTTTTTTAATCTGGAGGCCTTTAGTGTCAACCGATTTGTTTTTTAACATTTGTATAGCTTCATTCGGGAAGTCTTCTCCAACAACAGAAACTAAATTTAATTTTTTTGTAAAAAAAGACGCCGATAAACAAATGTAGGTTGCTGCTCCTCCAACAATTTTATCTGTTTTTCCAAAAGGCGTTTCTATTGCGTCAAAAGCTACCGTTCCTACTACTAAAACACTCATAATTATTATTTCTGCAAATATATTTTATTATTTCAAGCATTGTGTTATTTTTGCTGCCGTTTTAAACAACACTCCTCCTTAGCTCAGCTGGTTAGAGCATCTGACTGTTAATCAGAGGGTCCTAGGTTCGAGTCCTAGAGGGGGAGCAACAAAAAGTCCAGCTAGTTTAGCTGGACTTTTTGCGTATTAATCAAAATTATGTTATTACATAACTCCTTCTGATTTCTATTTACTTACCACAACACTACTTTCGTTTGTATTATTGTTTTTAAACTCTACTCCTTCCGAATTATATATTGTTACTCCTTTGGATGTGCATATCCACTTATTATCAAAAGCATCAATAAAAATCCTGCTTATTAATTCTTTTTTATTTTTTATTTTTTGCTTTTTCCAATCCTCACCGTCATAAGAAATAATTTCGCTTTTTGTGCTCACCCAAATTCTGTCATAATCATCACAGACGATAGATTTTATAACATTTGTTTTTAGTGGTGTGTTTTTCTTATTAAACAGCGCCCATTCTTCATCAGCAACAACAACGATTCCATTTTTTGTTCCTATCCATTTTTTGTTTTGGGCATCTACCACTATGCTCCAAACATGATTGTTTGGTAGTTTTGAGTTTTGAGATGTAAAAGCCCTCCAAATACTTTCTTTATAATTGTATAGTCCGGTTCTGGTTCCTAGCCAAATCATTTCATTATTATCAATATTTAAAGAAATGAAGTCATCATCATAAATACTGTTTTTTAGTTTGCTGAGCACGACTTCAAAATCATCTTTATACTTAACCAGCCCCGCTGAAGTTGAAATCCAAACTATATTATTGCTTGCTTTTATTTGTCTTATTTTATTAGATGGTAGTGCGCTATTTTCAGATGTATAGGTTTCCCAGTTGTTGTTTTTTATAATCACCAACCCTTCTGTTGTGCCGATGTAGTTTACATTGTCTACTATTTCAATACATAGAATTTTGTCAGATGGTAATTTGCTGTTTTTAGTGTTTAGTGTTACCCACCTCCTCCCGTTATAGCAAATTAGTCCTTCTAAAGTGCCTATCCAATTAAGTCCATTAATATCGGTAGCTATTGCGGTTATATTGTGTTCTGGAATTGGGGGGTTAGAATGTGTAAATAATTTTTTTTGTTCTGATTGTGCAGACAGAATCATTGGAAATATAAGTATTGTAATTAAAAAAAATCTCATGGTTGTTTTCCTTGTACTTGAATTAACGGCCATGAACTAATCTTGGTTACAAAATATTAGTTTTTCTTTTTAAAAAGCCTGCTTTTTCCTTTTTTTGATTTACCTCCAATTTTATTTCCGTCTTTATAAAGCACCAGTCTCCATTTAGATTTTTTCTTTTCTTTTATCGCAGATTTTGATCCATCATAATCAGCACACTCTAATGTTGCTGTTCCGTTAAATGTTTTTTTTGTTCTGCAGGAGCTTAATATTAAAACGCTTAACATTAAGATAATGATATGTTTGCTTTTAATTTGTTTCACTTGGTAAAATTAAACATATTTTTGCCCATATAGATTATGAAGAAAAAGAAAAAGAAGAAAAACCACCATAAGGAAGGTTTTTCAAAATCAAAATTATTTGATTTAATCCTGGTTGTATTTAGGAAAAATCCTAACAAAAAGTTAAATTATAAAGAGCTAAGTAAAAAATTAGCCGTTAAGGATCTGGGTGTAAGAATCCAGATCATTGATGTGATGAAAGAAATGACATTATCTGGTATTTTAAATGAGGCTCCTGTCGGTTCTTTTAGGTTGGTTGAAAAAACAACCACCTTAATTTCAACTATTAAAAATACAAACAGCAGGGGTGGGTATGTTGAGTTAGGTGTTGAGAATGAGGTGTTTATTCCAAAAGAATATAGTCGATTTACTCTTACTGGAGATGAGGTTGAAATATTGCTTTTCCCTAAAAAGAAAAACAAGCAGGAAGGAGGGGTTGTAAGGGTAATTAATCGCAAAAAAACTGATTTTGTTGGGGTTATTGATACTTTTTCATCCAACTACTTTTTAATTTCAGATGATAAAAGGGTTTCTTTTGATGTATTTATTCCTCCTAAAACAATAAAGAAAGAATACTTGAATAAAAAAGTAGTTGTTCGGGTTGAGGGGTGGGATGAAAAGTATAAAAATCCAATTGGTAGGGTTATTGAGGTTATTGGAGAAATTAATGATCATAACACAGAAATTAACTCTATTTTGTATAACTATGGATTTGCTCCAAAATTTCCTAAAAAAGTAGAAAAGGAGGCTAATAAAATCATAGAGAAAATTTCAGAAATTGAAATTAATAAACGTCTTGATTTAAGAAAAACTTGCACCTTTACTATTGACCCTAAAGACGCAAAAGATTTTGATGACGCGTTATCGGTTAAACAACTAAAGAGTGGAAATTGGGAAATTGGTGTGCATATTGCAGATGTTTCGTATTATGTAGAAAAAGGTGGGGTAATTGATAAAGAGGCTGCTGAAAGGGCTACTTCCATTTATTTGGTAGATAGGGTTATTCCTATGCTTCCAGAGGTGCTTTCTAATAATATTTGTTCTTTAAAACCAAATATTGATCGTTTGGCTTATTCTGTGCTTTTTGAAATGGACGAAAGGGCAAATTTGATTGATTATTCAATTCATAAAACAGTTATTCATTCTGATGTAAGATTTACCTATCAAACCGCTCAAGATGTAATAGATAATAAAAAAGGAGCGCTAGATACTGAGCTTTTATTGTTGGATAAATTGTCTAAAATATTAAAAAAGAAAAGACAGGAAAACGGCTCTATTAATTTCGAGAGTTCTGAGGTGAAATTTATTTTGGACAGTAATAATAATCCTATTGATGTTTATTTTAAGGAAAGCTTGTCTACTAATCATCTGATAGAGGAGTTTATGTTGTTGGCCAATAAAACGGTTGCCAAACACATTGGTTTTCCTAAAAAAGAAGCTAAAAATTTCGTGTATCGAGTGCACGACACCCCTGATAGTGATAGAATAGCTACATTAAATAATATTGTGAAAAAGTTTGGGTATTCTATTAACAATGATTCTTCACATAAATTATCCCAATCCTTGAATGGTTTGCTTAAAAATGTGAGGGGTAAAAATGAACAGAGAATGGTGGAAACACTAACTATTAGATCAATGGCTAAAGCGGTTTATACGCCTGATAACATTGGTCATTATGGGTTGGCATTTGATTACTATTCTCATTTCACCTCTCCTATTAGGCGTTATCCCGATTTAATTGTTCATAGATTGTTGTCACGCTATATTGATGGTGGTAAATCAACCAACAAAGAAGCTTTAGAAAAAACCTGTAAGCACTGCTCCGAAATGGAAAAAGTGGCTTCATCGGCTGAGCGAGATTCTATAAAATACATGCAGGTAAAGTTCTTAAAAAACAAAATAGGTGAAGTTTTTGATGGGGTGATTTCTGGCGTAACAGAGTGGGGGTTATATGTTGAAATTACAGAAAATAAATGTGAGGGGTTGGTAAAAGTAAGTGGTATTAAAAACGATCATTATGTTTTTGATGAAAAAAAATATGCCCTAATTGGATACCGAACAAAAGCCAGCTACCAACTAGGGCAAAAAGTTAAAATTAAAATCCAAAAAGCTGACTTGGAAAGAAAGCAAATGGATTTTATTTTAGTTTAATTACTTTTTAATTAATTTTCTTGTTTCACTCCAATCTTTTCCTTCAAATTTAATTTGATACATCCCTTTGGATAAGTTTGAAATATTTACATATTCTTTGTTTGAAACTTTGTTTTCTAAAACTAATTTACTATTTATATCATAGATTTTTAGTGTAGCATTCTCAATTAGGTTTGAAATATAAATATTATTTGTTGCTGGGTTGGGGTAAATATTTATTCTATCTGGGCCATTTAATTCGGTGGCGGTTGAAGCCGGTCCTCCACAATCAGAATAACCTGTAAAAACAGCCTCATCAATACTTTGAGAAGACGCGTTGTCTATTCTGTTCTGATGGTTTAATAGCATTCCTACAATATGAATTTGAGATTGATCCCAAGAAGGGTCTAATGTAAACTCATAACAAATCGTTTCTGTGTCTCCTGAATTATAAGATGTTGCGCTTAACGGTCCTCCTGTAAAAGACGGTGAAATACTTCTGCCAACATGACGATAAATCATTGATGATGCTGGAACATTTGATGGTAAATTAGCCCAATCAGTTCCATCTACATCTACTAGTGGGCCTGCTCCGCCCCCACTATAAGAATTGGCCTGATAATAATCAGGTCCTGTTCCGGTAACCGAATCTTCTACTATAATGCACGCTAATTTATAGTTTCCGCTTACCGCTGTTTGAAAATCAACCGTTAAAGAAACTTTTAGTGTGTTTCCGTTTAACTCAGCTCCATTTGTAATTATTCCACTTGGTGGAATTGCTATTCTTTGTAAAAAATCTTGTTTAAAGTCTGCAGGGTTTATCTCTGATCCTCTATCAACCAATCCGCTTGGATAACCACTAATTAAAGGGGCTATTCCATTATCATAATCAAAATCAGCCATATCATCTCCATTATGTACTGCTATTCCCTGCCAATACCCTTTATAATCATGATCCATCCAATTAAGCGCAACCGCACCCCTTGGACACCAACCACACCAAGTACCTGTAGCTTCTTCTCCAATTACAAGTTTACCTACAGCTGGAATAATGGCTGTTATTTGTGTTGTTATTATATCGTCAGTTGGATCATCATCAATTAATGCTCCGTTAACATTTGAAATTGTTGCTGTTCCTGTATTTGTACCTGCAATTAATGCTATTGAGTTGGCAAAATCAACTTGCATGGAATTTAGAGATAAAAGTCCAAAACCAGCACCAATATTGGTTAGATTTTCTGTCATTTGTATTCCGTTATAATCGAAAGTTACATCACATGAGTAAATAGGATCTGTTCCAAAATTCCTTATCTCCACTGAAGGGTATCTTGTTTGACCTACAAGGCCGGTAATAGTTGATATGTTTGATGCCTGTCCATTATTAACCGGTAGTATTGCTGGAGTATAAGAATAACAAACATCATCTACATAAAATTCATCACCTGTTCTTGGGAATAAGTCCAAAGAGGCAATTTTATTTATAGCATTTACAAATGATCCATATGATTGACCATCAATTAATATTTCCCAATTATTATTAGATAAATCTATTTCAAACTTTATTTCAAACCAAGTATTAATTGGATATTCTGCAGTATAATATGTATTAAGAGTATTACTCATTTCAATATCACCCATTGGGGTTCCATTATCTGTAAAATAAACCTCTAATGACCAGCTTGACCCCGGAGTGTTTTCGGCTTGAAAATTAAAATACGCCCCTGCGCCTCCTCTTATATACATCATTTGGGAAAAAGTAAAACTCCCCGCAACATAAGGAGTTAATAGTGTTGGTAAAGTAGCTTGTGTAATATTTGGAATTGGATCAAACATTAATACAACATCTTCGGGTCCATTTACCGCAGTAGGTGGAAAATACAAAGAATTAAGCCCGTTGGCTGCTTGAGTAGAACTTATCATTGCATCATCAGTAAAAGGAGCTGTTGCTCCAATCATAAGTTCGTCCCAAGTATTCCAATAAGGAGAGGTTTGTGCAATAGGGTCTCCTATAATTAAAGCTTCAAAATCTTCACAAAAAGTAATTTGTGCATTGATACTTACTACTGATAATAAAGTAATATATAAAGTAAATAGTTTTTTCATAATTATATTTTTTTAATTAAAAAGCAAAGGTATCAAAATTAATTTAAATTGAAAATTATAAAATGATTTATAATAATATAGATAATTGTTTTTATTTTAAAAATAGAAAGAAAGATGATTAGTATATATACTTGTTAGTTTGGTTTATAATTATTTATTATAAAAATAGGATTAATTATTTTTTAAAATAAATGAACAATAAATAAACATGAATGTTAATTTTTAAATTTTATAAATCAATAACTTAGATATTTAATTAACTATAAAATAAAATTGTTAATAAATAGAACTAACTATAAAATACTAATAAATAATTATAAATTTACAATCAAATAAAGTTAATAATAACACTTAAAAATAAAACATAAATAATAATAAAATAACTTGACTTTAATTTTTGTTAGTAGCTTAGTTTTTAAAAGCAAAAACTAAGATTTACTTATTGTTTTTGACTAGATATTTATTAACAACTTAAATATATATATTATTAATAACTTAATATAAATCACTAGAGAAAAAATATAACTATTAACACCCTGTTAAAACAATAAATTATGAAAATAGGATTAGCATGCGATCACGCAGGATTTGAATATAAAGAAAAACTAAAAGAACTATTATCTAGTAAATACAATGAAATAAATGATTATGGATGTTATTCTTTGGAGAGTGTGGATTATCCAGATTTTGCACACAAATTAGCCGAAAGTATTGAAAAAAATGAGAACGAACTAGGTATTCAGTTTTGCGGAACAGGTAATGGTATTAATATGTCGGCTAATAAACATCAAGGAATTAGAGCAGCACTTTGTTGGAATACCCACATTGCAGAACAAGCTCGTTTACATAACAATGCAAATATACTAACGATTCCTGCTCGTTCTTTAAAATGGGAGGAAGCTGTTGTAATTATAGATGCTTTTTTAAGTACAGACTTTGAAGGAGGAAGGCACGAAAGAAGGGTTAATAAGATTAGTATTTAGATAATAAAAGTTAAAAAAAGTACCATAATAGAATGTTTGTTAATAACAAGAGTAATTAAAGAAGAAAAATAATGAAAACACTACTTATACTTTTTATAGGATTAACAACTACAGTATTAGCACAAGACAATATTAAATTTGCTGCGTTTTAGCGTCAGACTCTTTAGAAGGAAGAGAAACAGGTAAAAGGGGGCAAAAAATGGCGGCTGATTATATTGCAAATCACTTTAGAAACATAGGGATACCCCCATATAAAAAAAACACCTATTATCAGAAATTTAAAGTAAAATCAAGTAGGCACATTTGTAAGTGTGAGGATTGTGATGTGAATTTTGTAAAAAAATTATTTGGCAATAAAAAGAAAATAAAAGGAGAAAATGTGTTGGGTTATATTGAGGGGGCAGACTTAAAAGATGAGCTTATTATTATTACCGCCCACTATGACCATTTAGGAAAACACGATAGTCTAATTTTTAATGGAGCAGATGATGATGGCTCAGGAACAGTGGCGGCTCTAGAAATTGCAGAAGCATTTATGCTAGCTAAAAAAGCAGGGTTTGGCCCCAGAAGATCGGTACTTATTATGCCTGTTTCAGGAGAAGAAAAGGGGCTTTTGGGAAGTAAATATTATACCAACCACCCTATTTACCCTTTAAAAAGTACTGTGGCTAATTTAAATATTGACATGATAGGAAGGCTTGATGATTGGCATGATACCGCTAACTATGTGTATCTTATTGGCGCGGACAGGTTAAGCCAAGAATTACATGATATAAGTGAAAGAGTAAATAAAGAGCATGTCGGTTTAGAATTAGACTATACGTTTAATGAAGAGGATGACCCCAACAAATATTATTATCGATCAGATCATTATAATTTTGCAAAAAACAACATTCCGGTAATTTTCTATTTTAATGGAGTGCATGAGGATTATCATAAAGTAACCGATACAGTTGATAAAATTGATTTTGAAAAAATACAGACAATTACACGCCTAGTGTTTTTAACCGCATGGGAGCTGGCAAATAGAGATGAGAGAATTGTAGTGGATAAACCTACTAAAAAGTAGGGGTGATTGAAATTATTAAAAAAAACCAGCAGGCTTATGGAGAGTTTAATAATGGAGAGATAGTTGAAAACAAACCTATTGGATTTCCTCTTGAGGGAGGAACACTAAAACCCTATTCGAATATTTTTTATTGGGCTCATGCAAAAGCAAGTGTTGATAGTGTTATCGGTTTACATCCCCATAAAGGATTTGAAATAATTTCAATAGTTTTAAAAAAAGGGATCAAGCACTATGACACCTTAGTTAAAAAGTGGATTGATTTAAAAAAAGGGGATGTTCAAATAATACAATCAGGTTCAGGAATTTCACACTCAGAAGCGATAAATAAAGATGCTGCTATTTTTCAAATATGGCTAGACCCTAATCTTGAAAAATCCCTTTCCCAGCCAGCCACTTATAAAGACTATTCGGAAGAAGAGTTTTTTGCTATAGGAAATAAGAAAGTATTAATTGGAGAAGGATCTCCTTTAGAAGTAAAAACAGAAGGGATTGAAATGTTTGAATTAAATTTAAAAGAAACATTTACCATGAAGTGTAATAAAGAAAACTACTACTCTTTTTATGTTTTATCGGGAAACCCAACTATTAATAACAATAGTGTAGAGCAGGATGATTTTATAAGAATTAAGCATGAGCAAGAATTAATAATTAACCCAAAAGGAGAAACAAAATTATTTTGTATTATCTCCCCAACAGACGTTTCCTACCCTACTTATGCAGGATAAAAAATAAAAGAGCTATTTCATTTCTGACTTACTAAAAGTACCGTTTAAAATAATCATAAATTGGATTAACGAAAAAATAAAACAATCATATTGTCTCATAAAAAATCCAGGAATCTTTCTTTTTACATCCAGCAACAAAACAACCCTATGTTCTGTAGTGTTGTTTACTGCCTCATGAGTATAAGCATCATCAAACAATACACTTTTACCCTCTGTCCAAAAATAAGGAATTCCACCTACAAAAATTTTACACTCCCCATTTTTAGGAACTTTTAAGGCAAGCTGATACCGTATTATTCCTTTATAAGGACCTTTGTGGGGAGGAATATGTTTACCGGGAGCTAAAACAGAAAAGTAAGCACCAACAACACCCTTCATGTTTTTCAATAAAGAAGTTGTTTTTGGACAAAGCCCTGCATTTTTCTTATACCACACACCATAGAGCATCAAATTTAATAAACTCCAACTCAAACCATCATTATCCGAAATATACTCTTGCCCATCATCTACTTCATGAAATTTTGGCAACACTCCACCAGAATCCATAACCCCCAATATTTCTTTTTGTATTTCTTTCCAATTATTCTCTAAAATAGAGTGTTCAGGAAAGTAGGTTTCTAAATCTAAATAAGCCCCTGTTTTTATTTTAGAGTTGTATAGTTTTAGATTAGAGTCTCTAAAATATTTAAACAAACAACCTCTATTATTCTGCATAGGTTAATTTTTTTTCAAAATTAAATGATTAAAAATTAAATACTATGCTTAGCATAGTAAACAAGAAACCAACAGAGATTTAAATAAATCCCTAGAATAATTTTATACTCTACAAATCAAACTTAATACCTTGCGCTAAAGGTAGTTCAGAGGTATAATTAATCGTATTTGTTTGCCTTCTCATGTAAATTTTCCAGGCATCTGAGCCACTTTCTCTTCCTCCACCGGTTTCTTTTTCACCACCAAAAGCACCACCAATTTCAGCTCCAGAAGTCCCAATATTTACATTTGCAATACCACAATCACTCCCTGCAGTTGATAAGAACATTTCAGCCTCACGCAGATTAGTTGTCATAATTGCAGAAGACAAACCTTGTTTTACGCCATTTTGCATTTCAATAGCTTCCTCCAAATCAGAATATTTCATAATATAAAGTATTGGAGCAAATGTTTCGTGTTGAACTATTTCAAAATGGTTTTCGGCTTCAATAATTACAGGTTTTATATAACAACCACTCTCATAGCCCCCACCCTCTAAAACACCACCCTCAACCAAAACATTACCACCCTCTTGTTTTGCTTTTTCAATAGCGGCCAAATACATATTTACCGCATCTTTATCAATTAACGGACCAACATGATTATTTTCATCCAATGGATTTCCAATACTTAATTGAGCATAAGCTTCCGCTAATTTATTTTTAACCTCATCATAAATAGACTCATGAACAATTAACCTTCTTGTAGAGGTACATCTTTGGCCACAAGTACCAACAGCGCCAAATAATGCGCCAATAATGGTGATTTTTAAATCTGCATCAGGAGTAATAATAATTGCATTGTTTCCTCCTAATTCTAATAACGACTTTCCGAAACGCTCAGCTACTTTAGTTCCGACAATTCTTCCCATCCTAGTTGATCCTGTTGCTGAAATCAAAGGTAGCCTATCATCCGTAGTCATCATTTCACCTACTTTATAATCACCATTTATAATACAAGAAATCCCTTCTGGTAAATCATTTTCTTTTGCTACCTCATTCCAAATATTTTGACAAGCAATACCGCATAAAGGTGTTTTTTCGGATGCTTTCCAAACACAGGTGTCGCCTGAAATCCAAGCCAAAGCGGTGTTCCAATTCCAAACCGCAACTGGGAAATTGAAAGCAGAAATAATACCAACCACACCAAGTGGATGATATTGTTCGTACATTCTGTGTCCTGGACGCTCAGAGTGCATGGTAAGTCCATGAAGCTGGCGAGATAATCCGACAGCAAAATCACAAATATCAATCATTTCTTGCACCTCACCCAAACCCTCTTGCAAGCTTTTACCCATTTCGTAAGAGACTAATTCTCCCAAAGACTGTTTATAAGCCCTTAATCTTTCTCCATATTGACGAACAATCTCACCCCTTAATGGAGCTGGTTTTAATTGCCAATCTTTAAAAGCGGCAGTAGCTGATTGTATTACTTTTTCATATTCTTCAGGGGTGGTTGAAGTAACCCTTCCAATCAAAGTTCCGTCTACTGGAGAATAGGATTCAATCTCTACGCCGCCCCCAAAAGAAACAGACCCTGTTGAAGTCCCATTGTTAGATGGTTTAATGCCCAATACGCCCAATGTTTTTTTAATATTAATCATGGTAATTTGTTTTAATAAATTTAGGAGCAAAATTAGGAAAAGAATTGATAAAACACCGACAATAAAACACTAATCCCCTAGGGATTTTCTGTATTTTTTTCTTCAAGAATTATTCCTGTTTCTCTCTCCTTATTTTCTAATAATTCAACCTCTTCATCTTCTTTAATTTTCAAAAGTTTGTTTTTATGGGTAATTAAGGACCACGTCATAATAAGGCAGCTTCCTAAAATCACAAACAAAAGCACTCCTTTAAAATCAATTTCTGATTCAATACTTAATTTATCAGGAATAGCGAAAAACAGTAATATAGTAATCAATCCTCTTGGCGCTAAAAACAACTGAGGAATAACATCTTTTCCGTTAAAAATGAATAAAATGATTGCCCTTACAACATAAATAATAGCAATAATTATTAAGCCAATTCCAATTACTTTAAAACTAAGTAGAGAGCCTAAATATACCGACCAACCAAAAATGATAAAAAAGAATGTTCTTACAACAAAAGCAGATTCTGCAGTAATTATTTTAAAATCACCCAAAACCCCTTCCACTCTCTCCTCATCTAATAATTTCCTCAACCTTCCCTTGAAAAATATTTTATAGTTGTTCAAAATCACGCCAAAAATAAGAATGATAATAAGGGATGGAAAATGGAACATTCCTCCCACCGCATACAATAACAAAAGAATAGCAATCAGCAAAAATAATTTCACATACCCTTTTATATTTTGAAGTATATATATAAGAATATAAGAAATGATAACAGAAAAAACAACCGTTAGCGCTAGGTTACTAAACACATCACTATAAATACTTTCACTTGAATCAGGACCCACCATAGCAAGCACACTATAAAAACTAATTATTCCAATTATGTCCGAAAAAGTGCTTTCATAAATCATAAATTCACGCTTATCTTCCTCAAATTCATCAATACTAGGCAAGATGATGGCAGAACTTAAAACAGATAAAGGAATAGTGTATAGTAAAGCATTCAACACCTCAACCTCCATTATGTAATTTAACACCAATGCAGCTAAATAAGCGGTTCCCCCCAATCCTAAAAGGGCCACCAAAAAAGATTTTATAATAAGCCCTATTTTTTCTTTTTTCAGCTTTAAATCCAGAGCCGCCTCCAATACAATTAAGATAAGACCAATAACACCTAAAACCTCAAGCGGTCTCGCCAAATCAAGAGATTCTTCCCCAAACAACAAAAGTCCATAATGGATAATTATACCCAAACCAATCAACATTAAAACCGCGGGGATACCTGATTTTTTAGCGAAAAGATTAAAGAAATAAGAAAGGATAATTGTTAGCGAAAAGACAATAATTAAACCATATGAGTCTAAAAAATCCACCTAAAAAAGTTTTAAAATATCATTTCCATTAGCAAAAACTAAAAGCCCTAAAAGTAAAATCATGCCAACCCCTTGCGCGTATTCCATCACTTTATCTGGAGCTGGTTTACCTACAGCTATTTCATAAAGCAAGAAGACAACATGCCCACCATCTAGCGCTGGAATAGGAAGCAAATTCATAAAAGCCAACATTAAAGAAAGAAAAGCGGTTAGGCTCCAGAAAGAACGCCAATCCCAAACAGAAGGAAACATGCTACCAATAGCGCCAAAACCACCTAATTCTCCAGCCAAATCATTATCTGAATTAAAAATAAGAGCAAATTGAGAAATATATCCCCCCAGCTTATTCATAGCTAAATTATATCCGGCAGGAAAAGAAGATAGTAAACCAAACTGCTTAATAGAAAAATCTAAACGAGAAGAATTAGCAAAACCAATCATCCCTTCTGCAGAAACCTCAACAGGAAAAACCAATTTTGTATCATTTCTTAAAACAGAAATCTCCACAGTTTTAGATTTATGATTTTGTAGCTCAACCCTAAGCTCATCAAAATATTTCGTTTCAACATCACCTACAGAAAGCAAAATATCACCTTTTAATAAACCAGCTTTTTCTGCGTTATCTATATCTGTATAACCCCCTATTTCAACAATTACTGCAGGAGAAAACAGCAGTTTCTTCCCACTATTTTTCCAATCTTTTATAAAATTATCTCCAATCGAAATATCTATAAAATCATCATCTCTTTCCACAACAACAACAAATGATTCGTCTCTTAGAACCATGTCCTGAAATATATCAGAAAATCGTTCTATCTCCTCTGCATCTACAGTAATAATCTTATCCCCATCTTGAAAACCAATCTCTTTTGCAAAATCAGAACAAACCACACCATCAACGACATTTTTATTAGGCAAATAAGCGTCCCCCCAGGTAAATAAAACCATAGAATAAATAAAAACACCCAAAAGTAAATTTACCGTAACTCCACCAAGCATGATGATTAGTCTTTGCCAAGCTGGTTTTGCTCTAAACTCCCAAGGTTCGGCAGGTTTTTGCATTTGTTCCTTGTCCATGGACTCATCTATCATTCCTGAGATTTTTACATATCCACCAAGCGGCAGCCAGCCTATCCCGTATTCAGTATCTCCAATTTTCTTTTTTACCACCGAAAACCAAGGATCAAAAAATAAATAGAATTTTTCTACTCTAGTTTTAAATAATTTTGCGGGTATAAAATGTCCTAGTTCGTGTAGTATAACTAGGATTGATAAACTCATTAAGAGTTGCGCAGCTTTGATTAAAAATTCCATCTATAATAATTCGTTTGCTAATATTCTTGTTGCCGTGTTTGTTGACACATAATCATCCAATGTAGGATTGGAGACAAAAGTAATTTTTTCCATACAATCCGCAATTAAATCAGACATATTTAAAAAGCCAATTTTATCTTGCAAAAAAGCGGCTACTGCAATTTCGTTTGCGGCATTCAAAACACAAGGCATATTTCCTCCTTTTTCCATTGCATTGTAGGCTAATTGTAGGTTTCTGAAAGTTTCTAAATCAGGTTTTTCAAAGGTTAAATTAGGATAATCCAAAAAATTGAAACGCTTAAAAGTATTTTTAAGCCTTTCAGGAAATCCAAGCGCATATTGTATTGGTAGTTTCATATCAGGAATTCCTAATTGGGCTTTTATAGAGCCGTCCTCAAACTGAACAGCCGAATGAATTATAGACTGAGGGTGTACAACCACATCAATCTGTTCTGCCCTCAAGTCAAATAGCCATTTTGCTTCAATTACCTCCAAACCCTTATTCATTAAACTTGCCGAATCAATAGTAATTTTAGCACCCATTTCCCAATTTGGATGTTTTAAGGCTTGTGCTTTAGTGATGTTGAGCAAATCACTCTTTAATTTTCCTCTAAAAGGACCACCAGAAGCAGTTAAGTAAATTTTTTCAATAGGATTTATCTCTCCAGCCAAACATTGAAAAATAGCAGAATGCTCAGAGTCAACAGGGTAAATACTTACGCCATATTGTTGGCACAATTTGGTGATTAAATCACCAGCAACAACCAAAGTTTCTTTATTGGCTAAAGCTATATTTTTCCCTGCTTTTATAGCTTTTATGGTTGGCTTCAATCCAGCATACCCTACCAATGCCGTTAAAACCACATCAATATTTTCACCCTCAACCACATCTTCTAAAGACTTTTCACCCGCAAATACTTTGATTCCTAAATCAAATAATGCGCCATTTACTTTTGTATATTTCTCTTCATTACCAACAACAACCGTATTGGGTTTGAATTTTTTTGCTTGTTCAATCAGTAAAGTACTATTGTTATTTGCGGTTAACACCTCTACTTCAAATAAATTAGCGTGTTCAGAAATTACCTCTAAAGCCTGCGTTCCTATAGAGCCAGTTGAACCTAAAAGTGCAATCTTTTTCTTATTCTCCATTAAGATATGTTGAGTTTATCTGCAATTTTTCTATCGTTTGCTAGCCTTGGCACTTTATTTTGCCCCCCTAATTTTCCTATTGATTTCATGTAATTTCTGAATCCATTTTTACTAATCACCGTAAGCCGCAAAGGTTTTAAAATTCCACCACTAATCAAATCTTTATAATAAGTATTTAAGGACTGTAATTCATCATCAAGCTTTTTAGTAAAAGCAGCCATATCATTAGGTTGTGATTCAAATTCAATTAACCACTCATGGTAAGGCAAACCATTTTTAGGATTTACCTGTGGTGCCACATGAAATTCATTGACCTGAGCAGCATGTTTGTCAATTGTTTTTTCCAGACTTTTTTCCACCTCCTCAGCAATTACATGTTCTCCAAATGCTGAGGTGAAATGTTTAATTCTTCCGCTTACTATAATTCTGTATGGATTAACAGAAACAAACTTAATGGTATCGCCGATATTATATCCCCAAAGCCCCGCATTGGTGTTTAGGAGAATTACATAATTTACCCCGAGCTTTACATTTTCTAGAGAAATTCGAGTTGGAGTTTCGTTAACAAATTCATCAGATGGAATGAATTCATAAAAAATCCCATGATTTACACAAAGCAACATCCCTTCCTCTTTTTGAGAATCCTGATAAGCAATAAGCCCCTCAGAAGCAGCATATAGCTCTACTCCAGCTACTTTTTTCCCAATTAGTTTTTCAAAGGTTTTTCGGTAAGGCTCAAAGTTTACTCCTCCATAAATAAAGAGGTCAAATTTTGGAAAAACATCTTTTATAAGTTTTCCTGTTTTGTTTTGTAATTTTTCAAAATACATTTGTACCCAGGGCGGTATTCCAGAAATTAAACTCATATTTTCGGGTAGGGTTTCCTCTACAATAGCATTTACTTTGCTCTCCCAATCTTCTATGCAATTAGCCTCATAAGAGGGAAGGCGATTTTTCATTAAATAAGAGGGGGTGTGGTGGGCCACAATTCCAGAAAGTCTTCCGGTTAATATATCTCCTGTCTTGGAAAGCTTAGGGCTGCCTTGTAAGAAAATCATTTTACCATTTACAATAGAAGTGTTTTTAGTTTCAGCAATATAACTAAGCATAGCATCACGCCCCCCAGTAATATGGTTTGGCATAGACTCTTTACTAATTGGAATATATTTTGTGCCTGAAGTTGTGCCTGAAGTTTTACAAAAATACAAAGGAACACCAGGCCATAACACATTTTCTTTTCCTTCAATAATTTGTTGAATATAATTTTTTAACTCTTCATAATCGCTTATAGGAATATTTGCTTTCCACTGATTGTAATTTGTTATTTCTGAAAAATTATGATCTTTTCCGAATTGTGTGTTTTGAGCTTGTTTGACTAATGATAGTAAAAGCTCATTTTGAATTTTTATAGCATTGTTTTTCCAATGTTTATTTTTACGAACAACATGTTCTGCGAAAGGCAAGCTAAGTAATGATTTCAGCCCCATGATTAAAAAGAAATATAATCTTCAGGGTTAACAGGCGTCCCTTTGTGCCATAATTCAAAATGCAAATGAGGACCAGATGATAATTCGCCAGAGTTTCCAATAACCGCAATATGATCTCCAGCATTTACAAAATCACCAACCTCTTTAAGCAATAATGAATTGTGTTTGTAGAGCGAGACATAATCATTTTTATGCTGTATTGCAATTACATAACCGGTCTCTGATGTCCAATGACTAATAAGAACCGTACCATCAAGCACACTGCTAATTCGTGACTTATCTTTTGCCACTAAATCTACTCCAAAATGTTTTATTTTACTGCTGTACGCATCACTTATCAATCCAGAAAGAGGAGTAAAAAACATTAGATAATTATTATTGGATGCTGATTTAACATAAATAGAGCTTTTGCCTTCCGCCTCTACTAATAGTCGCAATAAAGAATCGGCTTTTGATTTTTCAAATATAATTTTATCTTCTTTTTCAGAATCAGAGCTATTGCTTTCTGTTGGAGTGATTAATTCGTTGCCACTAATTATATTGTTAATGTTTTCTAAATAAACAGTTCTATTGAGCAGGAGGCTTTCTAAAGAGTCAGATTTTAGAGATAGCTCAATTAAGCTTTTTTGAACTGATGATGATGATTTTCCAGGAACATACACGCTAAGCGGAGTGTAGGCAATCAAAAGTAGGGTGCTAAAAAAACAAACAAAAACAAAAATGCCAGCAAAAGCAAAAATATTTAATCGCGATAACGTTAATGATAATTTTTCTTCAAATGAGCTGTCCGTCATTATCACAAAACGATATCTGTGAAACAATTTAGACCAATATTTTTCTCTGCCCTTCTTATCTTTCATAATGTTTGCAAATATCATAAAATTATAAGCATATTTGCGAGAATTTTACGATTAGCGACAAAATAAATTTTATTAAAAGGAGTTTACTACCCAAGTGAAGGTAAATATACAACATATTTTAAAAGTATTTTTAGCGGTTTTTGTTTTATTTTCTACCGCCTGTTCTACCAAGAAAAAATCTTGGGTAAATCGTCAGTTTCACAATACAACAGCAAAGTATAATGGCTATTTTAATGGTAAAGAAAGCATAAAAACAGGAATACAAAAACTACATAAAGATTTTAAGGATGATTATACAACCATCCTGCCTGTTTATAAAACCGGGGATTTAAAAAAATCAAATAAAATTCATTCCTATATGGATAAAGCCATCAAAAAAGGATCGATAGTTATCCAAAGGCACTCCATGAAAATTAAAGGAAAAGAATATTGTAAATGGATAGATGATAATTACTTTTTGGTAGGAAAGGCATATTTTTATAAAGGTGAATTTGATGAAGCAATAAAAACATTTAGTTTTATTAAAAATGAATACAAAAAAAATGAAATCAGATTTGAGGCTTCATTATGGCTAATTAGAAGCTATGTTGAAAAACAAGATATTATAACTGCTGAGATGGAGTTAGGCGAACTTGAAAACGAAAGAAAATTTCCAAAAAATTTGAACGTTGAGCTAGCAACTGTTGCTGCAGATTTTTATTTACAACAAGCAAACCACCCTCTCGCCTTAGAGCAATTAAAGAGGGTAGATAAACTGATAAAAAGAAAAAGAAAAAAAGTGCGCTATAATTATATTATGGCGCAGATTTATCAGCATAATAACAATTATAGAAGCGCAAAAACGAAATACGAGCAAGTCCTCAAATCTAGCCCAGAGTATGAGATGGCGTTTAATGCAAAAATGAATTTAGCTCAGTCATTAGAATCAGGAAGTAGAGATACGGATAAAATGCGTCAGCAATTGTTGAAAATGACAAAAGACGATAAGAATAAGGAATATTTAGATCAAATTTATTTTACGCTAGCCGAAATGGATATCAATAATTCTGACACACTTTCAGCTATCGATAATTACACGCTTTCTACTGTAAATAGCATGATAAATAATTCCCAAAAAGCATTGTCTTTTTTAGCGTTAGCAAAAATTGATTTTAATAGAGCCCTTTACAAATCATCTAAAATATACTATGATAGCACTGTATTTTATATGTCAGATGATTTTAGGGATTATGAGAAAGCAAAAGAAAAGCATGAGATTTTAGAAGAGTTAGTATTGCATTTGGACATTATAAATATGCAAGATAGTTTACAGGTTTTAGCAAATCTTCCAAAAGCAGAATTGGAGGCAATAATCAATCAGATTATACAAGAGGAAGCTGAAAAAGAAAGAGAGGCTTTGGAGGATGAGCGTTCCAAACAGCAAATGATGTACGAAAATAATAGAAATGGAGGCAGGGAACAGCAGTTTGGAAACAATACATCAGGAGGGAAATGGTATTTTTATAATCCAGCAACTTTGAGTTTTGGGCTTTCAGAATTCAGAAAAAAATGGGGCAAAAGAAAATTAGAAGATGATTGGAGAAGAAAAGATAAAAAAATATCAGCATCATTTGAGGCAGATTCAACAACCCCCGATAATAGAGGGGAAGTTACAGAAAATAAAAAAGACCCTAAATACTATACAGATAAACTCCCAAAATCAGAGGAAGACTTTAAAATTTCTAATGAATTAATTAAAGAATCAACTTATCAGTCGGGAGTTATTTATAAGGAGTACTTAGCAGAATATGCAAAAAGCACACAGCTCTTTATGAGCTTGCTTTCTCGATTTCCTTATGACGAGGCTTACGCTCCTCTAGCGTACTATAGCGCTTATTTAAATCACCAGAAGACGGAAAATCATCAAGAAGCAGAAATGATGAAAAGCTTATTGCTTAAGAATTTCCCAAATAGTATTTATGCCAGTATACTAACTAGCCCTAATTTTCAAGAAGAATTAGCCGCAAAAAAAGATAAGAAAGAAGAGAATTATCAATTGATACACCAAAGTTATTTATCAAATGAATATCAAAAAGTTATTCAGCAAACAAATGAACTGCAGGAAGATGAGTATAAAACCAAATACATATTTTTAAGAGCACTATCTTATGCTGGAATTAAGGACACAACTAACTTATTGAGTAACCTAACCGCTATTATCGAGCTTAAGTTAGGTGATAAAATCTCTACCGAGGCAGAGTACTTGTTGAGTGTTATTAAAAATCCCGCAGCTATGCAAAAAGCAAATGAGCAGGCATTGGCAGAATCACCATATTTGTACAGAAGTAATACTAACCACATGACACTTCTTATTTTACCAAAAGAAGGGGTAGATATTAATTATTTAAAAACATTAATTTCTGACTATCACGCAATGGATTTTGAAAATGAAGTTTTTGAAATAAGCGCAATGATGATGGGCTTAGACCAACACTTGCTAATGATTAAAATATTTACCACTTCCGAGGATGTTATGTTGTACAATCAATTATTAAAATCAAATAGCACAATTACTAATGAACTTAATAAATCGGATTATAAAATACTAGCAATTTCAATGGAAAACTTCAAAGAATTTTATAAAAATAAAGACGCTGAAGGTTATCGCAACTTCTTTAAAAAGAATTATTTAAACAACAATTAAATCTAAAAATATTTTAGTAGTTTTGCGCTAACAGATACTTTAAATAAGATGTTTACAAATAAAAATAAATCAATGAAAAAAGAAGAAACTATAGCTGCAGTAAATATGATTGGAGTCGGAACAGTAATTACAGGAGACGTATATTCAAAAGGAGATATCAGAGTTGACGGAACACTAAAAGGATCTGTAATAACTGAAGGGAAGGTTGTCCTTGGAAGAGAGGGGGTTATTGAAGGGGATATCGAGTGTAGTACTGCAGATATTTCTGGGACGATAAAAGCTAAAATCACAGTTTCACAATTACTGTTATTAAAAACTTCCGCAAAATTAAATGGCGACATCATTACTAATAAATTATCCATTGAACCTGGAGCTGAATTTACAGGCTCATGTAGTATGGGGGCGATTATAAAGGATATTAAGCATGCAGAAAAACAAGAAAAACAAGAAAAAACAGCTTAGTTCATACATCAAATACTCTTCATTAACTACACAAATGGCAGTAATTATAGCTTCCGGCACTTTTTTCGGAGACTATCTAGATAAAAAATACACCTCAGACACTCCCGTTTACACCATTCTCCTTTCCTTACTTTCAATTTTTTTAGCATTGTACTGTGTGTTAAAAAAAATAATAAATCACAATGAAAAAAAGTAAAACCATTTTATTTGTTATCTTACTAGTGGTAAATTTATTATTAGTACAAATTTTTAAAATAAAAATAACATTTCAGCAGGTTTTAATTATTCAAATATTCTTGTTTTCACTTTCATTTTTGGCAGATATAATTCAGTTAAAATTTTCCAAAAATAAAAATATCATCCCAGCTCATTTTTTGATGATTAATTTTTTAAGAATATTGTTATGTGTTGTATTTTTATTGCCAACCATTTTAAAATATAGCAAATCAGATAATATTTACATTTATAACTTCTTTATTGCCTACTTTATTTATCTTTTTCACGATATTATATTTAAGGGTAAAAATCTTAATAAAATAAATATGTAATTTTTTGTTTTTATTCTCACATTTTTAATTATTTATTTACTTTTGCACCCGATTTTTAATGATATAAAATGAAAACAAAAATACACATACTAAGATCAGTCCTTATATCATTATCGGTATTTGTTTCAACTACAAATATTTTTGCCGAAAATCACCCTGAGGAGAAGGTTGAAAAGGAGACTTATAATCCAGTTCCTAAAATTATGCACCACATTCAGAATTCTCATGAGTGGCATTTGTTTGATTACAAAGATAATGAAGGAAAGTTACATCCTGTTTCTATACCTCTTCCTGTAATTTTATACACCAGCGGAAATCTAGATTTTTTTATGTCAAGTGATTTTCATCACGGACACTCGGATGTTCAAAAAGAAAATAGAATATACTCTATAGACGAACATAGTCACATTACAGCTGTAAATACAGAACAAAAAAGCATGTCCATTTTTGATATTTCAATTACTAAAAATGTGGCATCAATGTTAATTTCCGTCTTAATATTATTTTTACTACTTAGAGCTACATCTGCTGGCTATAAAAAAAACAAATATGCTCCTAAAAAAATACAAGCATTTTTAGAGCCACTTATTCTTTTTGTTAGAGATGATATAATAAAAGCAAATATTGGTCCTAAATATAAAAAATACACCTTCTTTTTGCTAACAGTATTCTTTTTTATTTTCATTAATAATTTAATGGGATTACTGCCAGGGTCTGCAAATGTTACAGGCAATGTATCAGTAACATTAGTTCTTTCGGTTTTTACTTTTATTATCACAACTGTTTCGGCTAATAAAAATTACTGGAAACATATTTTTAACCCCCCAACACCTCTAGTTTTAATGCCAATTATGGTTCCGATTGAGATTTTTGGAGTGTTTACAAAACCTTTTGCCTTAATGATTAGACTATTTGCTAACATTACCGCAGGACACATCACAATCCTGAGTTTAATATCCTTAATATTTATTGCCCAATCCGGAGCAGGAAATGGGGCTGCTTGGGGAGTTGCGCCGCTTTCAGTATTGTTTGTATTATTTATTTACCTTATTGAATTATTAGTAGCTTTTTTACAAGCTTACATATTTACATTATTATCAGCTGTCTTTATTGGGCTGGCCGTAAAAGAAGATCATTAATTATTAACAAAGTTGTTTAACTAAAAATTATTTAAAATGGAAGAAATAAAAGGAATTGCAGCGATTGGTGCTGGTTTATCAGCGATTGGTGCTGGAATTGGAATTGGATTAATTGGAGGAAAGGCTCTTGAGGCAATGGCAAGACAGCCTGAACAGGCAGGGATGATTCAAACCAATATGTTTATTACAGCAGCCCTTGTAGAAGGAGTTGCTTTATTTGGTTGTGTTATAGCGCTAATGCAAGGTAGTTAAAGCTCAAAGTGGCTTAATAATTAATTCCCCGGTCACATATTGTGACTGGGAATAATATATATAGAATTATGGAATTAGTAACCCCTGAGATAGGATTGATATTTTGGACGACAATAGTGTTTTTACTTTTGCTTATTGTATTAAAAAAGTATGCATGGAAACCAATTTTAGCTGCAGTTGATGAAAGAAATAAAAGTATTGAAGATGCGTTAAAAGCAGCAGATAAGGCAAAAAAAGAAATGCTTGCCCTTAATACAGACAATGAACGGATATTAATACAAGCAAGAAAAGAAAGAGATGCGCTTTTAAAAGAAGGTAGAGAAATTAAAGATAATATTATAACTGAAGCGAAAGATAAGGCAAAGCTAGAGGCTGACAAAATATTAATAACAGCAAAGGAGCAAATTAATAATGAAAAAATGAAAGCAATTACTGAACTTAAAAACCAAGTTGCTGAGATGTCAATTGATATTGCTGAAAAGATTTTAAAATCAGAACTGTCTGATAAAAACAAACAAAAAGAGTTGATTGCAGAAGCTTTAAAGAGCAATGAACTTAACTAGTATATAATGAAGCAATCAAGAGTAACAATAAGATACGCAAAAGCCTTGTTTCAATTAGTGATTGAGCAAGACACATTGGAGCAATCCTATAGAGATATGGTGTTGCTTGATGAAGTTTGCGCCGAAAGTAAAGAACTTTCATTATTACTTAAAAGCCCAATTGTAAAAACGGATAAAAAGTTAAAAATTTTAGAAGAAATTTTTGGGTCAAAAATTGGTAAAGTAACCATGTCGTTTATTAACATAATTACTACTAAAAAAAGAGAAAGTTTATTAGCTTTAATTGCAAGTAGTTTTATCACTTTATATAAAGCACACAACAAAATTGAAACCGCTACAGTTATTACTGCCGCTCCCTTGGATGAAGCGCTAATAGCTGAGGTGATTAACTTTATTAAAAAACATGGTGAGGACAATGTAGAGTTAACTGAAAAAGTTGATTCAACCATTATTGGTGGCGCAATCATCAGAATGGGAGACAAGCAATTAGACGCAAGCGTGTCTAAAGCAATTTCCGAATTAAGGCAAATATTTAACAAAAACCTGTACATACAGGACTTCTAATAAAAACATAAAAAAATGGCAGAAGTAAAACCAGCTGAAGTATCAGCAATTTTAAGACAACAATTATCAGGATTTAAATCTGAAGCAGAACTACAAGAAGTAGGAACTGTATTGCAGGTTGGAGATGGTATTGCCCGTATTTACGGGCTTACTAATGTTCAGTCAGGTGAGTTAGTTGAATTTGAAAATGGATTAAAGGCTATCGTTCTAAATCTTGAAGAAGATAATGTTGGGGTTGTGCTTTTAGGCCCTTCAAAAGGAATTAAAGAAGGAGATATTGTAAAAAGAACCAAGCAAATTGCATCTATTAATGTAGGTGAAGGAATGTTAGGGAGAGTTGTTGATGGAATGGGAAATCCTATTGACGGAAAGGGGCCTATTGACGGAACTACTTACGAGATGCCAATTGAAAGAAAAGCTCCTGGAGTGATTTATCGACAGCCAGTTAACGAGCCTTTACAGACAGGGCTAAAAGCTGTTGACGCTATGATTCCTATTGGAAGAGGGCAAAGAGAGTTGATTATTGGAGATAGACAAACCGGTAAAACAGCAGTAGCTATTGATACAATTATCAACCAAAAAGAATTTTATGATAAAGGAGAGCCTGTATTCTGTATCTATGTAGCTATTGGACAAAAAGCATCTACTGTCGCAGGATTAGTTGATATTTTAGAAAAAGCAGGAGCCTTGCCTTATACTGTAATTGTTGCAGCAAGTGCTGCTGACCCCGCTCCAATGCAGTTTTATGCCCCATTAGCGGGAGCTTCAATCGGAGAGTTTTTTAGAGATACTGGTCGTCCGGCATTAATTGTATTTGATGATTTATCAAAACAAGCTGTTGCTTATCGTGAAGTTTCTCTGTTATTAAGAAGACCTCCAGGTCGTGAGGCTTATCCGGGTGATGTATTTTATTTACACTCAAGATTATTGGAGCGTGCTGCAAAAGTAATTAATGATGATGGCATTGCTTCACAAATGAATGATTTACCAGAATCGTTAAAAGGAATTGTAAAAGGAGGGGGCTCATTAACAGCATTGCCAATTATTGAAACGCAAGCGGGTGATGTATCTGCTTATATTCCAACCAATGTAATTTCGATTACTGATGGTCAAATCTTTTTAGAATCAAATTTATTTTTATCAGGTGTTCGTCCTGCAATTAATGTTGGTATTTCGGTATCAAGAGTTGGGGGAGCAGCACAAATTAAGTCAATGAAAAAGATTGCGGGAACATTAAAATTGGATCAAGCACAATACAGAGAGCTTGAGGCATTTGCTAAGTTTGGCTCTGATTTGGATGCGGCAACCAATGCGGTAATTGAAAAAGGAAAACGTAATGTTGAAATCCTAAAACAAGGACAGTATTCTCCCTTGAGAGTAGAAGAGCAAGCGGCAATTATTTATTGCGGTACCAATGGCTTATTAATGAACGTTCCTGTAAATAAGATTAAAGAATTTGAAGCTGAATATTTAGCGTTTTTACATGCTAAACATCAAGGTTTATTAAATGATTTAGGGGCAGGTAAGCTTACGGATGAAATCCAGGCAACTTTAAAAACTGTTGCTGCTGATTTATCTTCAAAATACGCAAAATAAATAATGGCTAACTTAAAAGAAATAAGGTCTAGAATTACATCTGTTGGATCAACCATGCAGATTACTTCAGCAATGAAAATGGTATCTGCAGCAAAGCTTAAAAGAGCGCAAGATGCAATTATTCAAATGAGACCTTTTGCAAATAAGTTGACTGAATTATTAGAGAATTTAAGTGCTAGTTTGGATAGTTCTGACGGAGGAGTTTATGCTCAAAACCGGGAAATTAAAAATGTGCTTTTGGTAACGGTTACTTCTAACAGAGGTTTGTGCGGAGGTTTTAATGCTTACATTTTAAAAAAAGCAAAAGCTTTGATTAATGAGGAATATTCAAATGCTAATGTGAGTATTCTTTCAATAGGGAAAAAATCATCTGAACATTTTCGAAAAAATGATTTTAATGTGATTAGTTCGCATGATGCTTTATTTGGCGATTTAACATTTGAAAGTGTTGCTGAGGTTGCTGAGGATATAATGAATCACTTTGTAGCACGTGATTACGATAAGGTAGTGTTGGTTTACAATCAGTTTAAAAATGCTGCCACTCAAATTATTATGGCTGAAAACTTTTTGCCAGTTCAAGCGGCCGAAAATGAAGGAGCTGTTGTTGGTGATTATTTATTTGAGCCAACTAAACAAGAAATTGTAGAGCAGTTAATTCCAAAATCTTTAAAAACACAGTTGTTTAAAGCAGTTTTAGATTCTCATGCATCAGAGCATGGCGCAAGAATGACGGCAATGCACAAGGCAACTGATAATGCTTCAGAATTAAGAAAAGAATTAACATTAACTTATAACAAGGCTCGTCAAGCTGCAATTACAGCAGAAATCTTAGAAATTGTAGGTGGCGCCGAAGCTTTAAAAGGATAAATAATTTTTAAAGAGTATTGTTAAAAACCACCTTCCTAGGAAGATGGTTTTTTTATATAAGCTCAATTGAATCTTATATATTTGTAAAAATTAATAAATTATGAGTTACGAAAATATATTAAATGAAAATAAAGATGGAATTTGTTATATAACCATCAACCGACCAAAACAGCTAAATGCACTAAATGGCGCTACTATTTTAGAGCTTAATAAAGCAATTACTAAGGCTAATAATGATAATTCCATAAGGTGTATAATTCTAACGGGTTCGGAAGCTAAAGCGTTTGTTGCAGGAGCAGATATTAAAGAATTTGCTGCATTTGACAAAAAAGATGGTGAAAATTTAGCAAGACAAGGGCAAAAATTATTATTTGATTTATTAGAAAATGCAACTACTCCATCAATTGCTGCTATTAATGGATTTGCTTTGGGTGGAGGCTTGGAGTTGGCTATGGCCTGTCATATTCGAATTGCTTCTGACAATGCTAAAATGGGCCTGCCAGAAGTTTCTTTAGGAGTTATTCCTGGTTATGGAGGCACACAAAGGTTAGCACATTTAGTGGGAAAAGGAAAAGCTATGGAGATGATTACAACAGCTGGGATGTTATCGGCTGAGGAAGCACAACAATGGGGATTAGTTAATCATGTTTGCTCACAGGATGAGCTAATTCCTATGGCAGAAAAAATTGCTTCAAAAATAAAACACAATTCTCCTAAGGCAATTAGTAAAGCAATAAAAGCAGTCAATGCTGGTTTTACTGATGGCATTAATGGTTTTGAAGTTGAAATATCAGAATTTGGCTCTTGTTTTGAAACGCCAGAATTTATTGAAGGCACAACAGCATTTATGGAAAAAAGAAAAGCAAATTTTTAATTGAATCCACTTAAGAAATTAGTTGGGCAAACCGCTATTTATGGTTTGAGCAGTGTAATCGGAAGGCTGTTAAATTACCTTTTAGTTCCACTTTACACTCGTTATTTTTTACCAGCAGAGTATGGGGTAGTAACAGAGATATATGCTTATGTCGCTTTTTTAGTTATTATACTAACTTATGGCTTAGAAACAGCTTTTTTTCGCTTCTCTCAAAAAGATAATGATGTGAAGGTTGTTTATAGTACAGCCTTAATATCGCTAATTGTTTCTTCCATTATTTTTGTGATATTGATGTTTATAAGCTCATCAGAAATTGCAAATTGGATGGGTTATGCTGGACATACCGAATACATTGAATGGTTTGCAATTATTATTGCCTTAGATGCAATATCTTCTATCTCATTTGCGAAATTAAGAGCACAAAATAAAGCCATTAGATTTGCTTCAATTCGGCTGGTAAATATTTTTGTAAACATTAGTTTAAATATATACTTTATAGTTTATCAAGAATTTGGAATTGAATATATTTTTATTGCAAACCTGATTTCTTCTGTTATTACAATTTTCTTACTGCTACCGGAGATGCTAACTTCAGTTTGGAGTTTTGATAAAATTCTTTGGAAAAAAATGATGATTTATGCTTTACCTTTACTTATTGCGGGTTTAGCCGGAATGACTAATGAAACAATTGACAGGATTTTATTAAAACACCTTTTACCGAATCCAGCTACAGCAGCTACAGAATTGGGTTTGTATGGTGCTTTTTATAAGCTGTCAATAATCATGATGCTGTTTATTCAAACTTTTCGTTTTGCAGCAGAGCCTTTCTTTTTTGCACAAGAAAAAGAAGGGAATGGGAAATATATATATGCTGATGTAATGAAATATTTTACCATTATTATGGCTGTTATCTTTTTAGGAGTCACTATTTTTTATGAGTTTATAAAAGGATTTTTGGGTAGTGAATACCATGATGAAAGAGGGTTTTTGGTGGTGTCGATATTGCTATTAGCTAATTTATTTTTAGGAATTTATTATAATCTATCTATCTGGTATAAATTAACTGAGAAAACAAAATACGGGGCTTACCTTTCTATTTTTGGGGCCATCATCACACTAGCACTTAATTTTATGCTTATCCCAATTATTGGCTTTGTTGGTTCGGCTTGGGCTACTTTAGTTTGCTATTTTAGCATGACTATCGCGTCCTACTATTTAGGGAAAAAACATTTCCCTGTTCCGTATAACATAAAGCGCATAGGACTATACTTATTTACCATGTTAGGAATTTATTTCTTTATCTATTTTTCAGATTCGAATATGCAGATTAACTCGTTATTTTTAGTTGGATTTATCATTTCTGTATTTGTATTAGAAAAACGGAATAAAACCATTAATTTCAAGCCCTAAACTATTTGATTAAAATGAAGATAAAAATTGTAAATAATTCGCAACATGATTCCCCAGAATATGCAACATCACAATCGGCAGGGCTGGATTTAAGAGCTAATCTAACAGAGTCAATTACACTAAAACCATTAGCAAGAACTTTGGTAAAAACAGGTTTGTTTATTGAGCTTCCTCAAGGGTATGAGGCTCAAGTACGCCCCAGAAGTGGATTGGCATATAAAAAAGGAATTACTGTCCTAAATTCACCAGGGACTATTGATGCGGACTATAGAGGAGAGATAGGCGTGATTTTAGTTAATTTATCAGAAGAAGAGTTTGTAATTGAAAATGGTGAACGAGTAGCCCAACTAGTCATTGCAAAACACGAACAAGCACAATGGGTTGAGGTAGAAAATTTAGATGAAACCGATAGAGGTGCTGGTGGTTTTGGAAGTACAGGGGTAAAATAAATACATAAAAAATGAAAATTATAGTTCCAATGGCAGGCAGAGGGTCAAGACTAAGACCTCACACACTAACAATCCCTAAATCATTAATTCCTGTTGCAGGAAAACCAATAGCACAAAGATTGGTAGAAGATATTGTAAAAGTGAGTGGAAATAAAGTGGATGAAATTGCATTTATCAGTGAAGATGCAGTAATTAAGAATTCAAAAATTGACCAGCATATAGCTGTTGGTAATAATACTTCTATAGAAAATAGCGTTATCTATTCAAAATGAAACAGTGATTAATAACGCAAAATTAAAAAACTCAATGATTGGAAATAAAGCTAATTTTAAGGGTAATAATACACAGCAAGAAGTGAGTATTGGTGATTTTTCTGAAGTAAAATAAAGTATGAAAAAAGGGATAATAATTTTATTGTTTTTTATGAGCGTGCAAACTTTTGCGCAATGGAAATCATATTATCCTGAAGGAAAGAATAAAAAGAAAGAAGTCAATAATAAAGTAATTGATAAAGATAATTTCTTGTACGATACCCATTTGTTTAACGCATTAAAAGCAAAATCATTAGAAAACTATGAGGAAGCTTTAAAGCAATTTCAGAAGTGTATAAAACTGAATAATAAGCAAGCCCTTCCTTTTTACGAATCGGCATTGATAAATAAAGACCAAGGAAATCTTGATTTAGCTCAAGAGCAAATAAAAACAGCAACTACACTTGAAAAAAACAATAGGTGGTATCAATTGGCTTATGCCAAAATTTTATTTAGCAAGCAGAATTTTAAGAATGCAGCAGTTGAATATAAAAAACTCATATTGCTTGAACCTGGAAACGAAGAGTTGTATTATTTCTTAGCGGACACTTATATTTATGATAAAGATTTCTTGAATGCGATTGCTGTTTATGATGATTTAGAGAAAAACAAAGGAGTAGATAAAATGATTTCAATGCAAAAGCATAAGCTGTATATGCAGTTACAGAAAAAGAAAAATGCAACAAATGAGCTTTTAAAATTGATTGATACTTATCCGAGTGATATTGAGGCATTAGAAATTTTATCAGAGGTGTATTTGCTGAATGATGAAAAAGCAAAAGCATTTGAGATTTTCAAAAAACTAGCTATCATTGACCCTGATAATGGAAGAATTCATCTAACCTTAGCAGATTACTATCGAGAAAACGGGGATAATAATCAATCATTTGAAGAGCTAAAATTGGCTTTTAAAAGCACAAAATTAGGAATTGATATTAAAATTCAAATTTTGGTTTCGTATTTTCAATTACTTGCTGTAAATGATAGTATGCGTCAGCAGGCGAATGAGCTTTCAGAACTATTGATTAACACACACAAAGAAAGTCCTAAAGCACATGCTGTTTATGCCGATATTTTGTACGCGGAAAATAAGTTTCAAGAAGCAAAAACACACTACTTAATTGTACTTGAAAAAGACAAAACAAAAAGCCAAGTGTGGAGTCAAGTTTTATTTATACAGGCAGAAAAAAATGATTTCCCCGGTATGCTTAAAACAAGTGATGAAGCCTTAACTTATTTCCCAACCGATCCATTATTCTATTATTTTAATGGCGTATCTAATAAATGGTTTAAGCATAATAATGAGGCCATTTTAGCATTGGAAATGGGAATTGAATTCGTTATTGATAATGAGATGCTGTTGTTAGAATTTTATTCCTCATTAGCTGATTTGCATCATGCAATGGGAAATGATAATATATCTGATTCTTTATACGAAAAGGTTTTGGATATTGATTCTGAAAATGTGTTGGTGCTAAATAACTACGCATATTATCTTTCTGTCCGTAAAGTGAAGTTGGAAAAGGCAAAAGAAATGTCCTTGAAGTGTAATGAACTTGAACAAGATAATGGCACTTATGAGGATACTTACGCGTGGGTTCTATATCAGTTATCTGAGTATAAAATAGCAAAAGAATGGATCCAGAAATCATTAGCAAATGGAAGTGATGCTAGTGCTGTTGTTGTAGAGCATTATGGCGATATTTTATATCAATTAGGCGATAAAGAAGGCGCAATTAATCAATGGAAAATAGCAAAAAAATTAGGAGAAGCGAGTAAGTTTTTGCCTCAAAAAATAGAAGAAGGAAAGCTTTATGAATAAGTTACTTTCATATCTTTTTTTAATTCTTATTTTTAGCTCTTGCAGTGTTAAAGTAAGAGAGATTGATTACGCTAAAGCGCCAAAAAATGCAAAAGACTTGATTGAAAGGGTAATTTCAAAAAACAAAATTCCTGAGCGGCTATCCCTGAAAGGGAAAGTAAATTTGATAAAGGACGAGAAAGACGTCACCCTAAATATCAATATTAAATACAGGAAGGATAGTCTTATTTGGGCTTCTGTAAGCGCTCCTTTTGGCATTGAGTTATTTAGGACAATGCTTACCAAAGATTCAATGTATTATATAAATCGCACGAATAAAACTTTCTTTGTAAAACCAATTACAGATATTACAACCTTTTTAAAGGTAGATATTTCATTTGATGAAATTCAAGAAATGATCACCGCTAATCCTAGAGTTTTGAAAAAAGAATATACATTTCATATAATTGAAAATACATTTGAGTTAAACGCTAAGCAGGTTTTTTATAAAGTATCTGCTGATTTTTATAGAATACTACGCGCAAGCATTATTGATGGTGGAAATGAATTGAATTACGAATTTTCATCATTCATAAATCAAAATGAATTTATCTTCCCAAAACAATTTTCAATAAGCGTTAGATCTTCTGAAAATTTTGAAGCCACATTAGATTATTCAAAAATAGTTTTTAATGAAAAACAAAAACTACCTTTTAAAATACCAAGCTCTTATGTTGAGGCGGAATAAATATATCCTTGTCTTTTTTGCATTTTTATTGAGTTTTTCAGCTTTTTCACAAACAAAAGAAGAGTTGAAAAAACAAAAATTAGCCATCGAAAAAGAGATAAGTTATACTGCCGAGTTATTAAAAAAAACAAAAACAAATAAAGATAAATCACTCAGTTATTTAAAAATTTTAGATAAACAAATTCAAAATCAAGAATATTTGTCACAGACCTTGAATATTGAGATAAGTTTGCTGAATAAGCAAGTCCAAAAAACAGAACAGGCTATTATTAAAACAGAGCAATCAATTAAAACAGAACAGGAGAATTTAGAATTGCTAAAAAGCGAATATGCGAAAATGATTTATGCTTGTTTTAAAAAGAAAGGCAATCGTAATGATTTGATGTTTATTATTTCTGCTGAAGATTTTAATCAAGCTTACAAGCGCATAGTGTATTTAAGGCAATATACATCTTTTCGTAAAAATCAGGTTGAAAAAATAACTGAAAGTCAAAAGGAACTAGAAAGTCAAAAAGTTGATTTAAATACTCAAAAAGATCAACTTATCTTAGAATCAGCATCAAAAAAAGAGTTGATTAGCGCTAAGAAGAAAGAGTTAATTGCAATTAGCAATACCAAGCATGAAAAACAAGAGCTGATTTATAATCTAAGTAATTCAGAAATAATATTCAAAAAGCAACTACAAGACAAACAAAGACAAGCAAAAGCTTTGGATGATGAAATACGAAAGATTATTGAAGAGGAAATACGTAAAACTAGAGAGGAGGCGGAAAAAAAGAATAAAGGATTTGCTTTAACCCCAAGAGCAATAGCACTATCATCAGAATTTAATAATAATAAAGGGAAACTCCCATGGCCATTAGAAAAAGGGGTGATTGTACAAGGTTATGGCAAACAAAAACATGCTGTTTTTGTTGGGATAGAAACGTTTAATAACGGAATTGATATTGCAACTGACAAAAAAGCCATTGTTAGAGCTGTTTTTGATGGTACAATTAGCAGAATATTTTTTATTAAAGGTGAAGGAAAGGCAATTTTAATCAATCATGGTGAGTATTTTACCGTGTACTCTGGGCTGGAAGAAGTGAGTGTAAAAGTTGGTGATAAGCTTTTATCTAAGGAGAAAATAGGAATCATCTTCACGCAAGAAGTAGAAGAAAAAACAGAATTGCATTTTGAAATTTGGGAGGGGTATGATAAACACGACCCATCTAAATGGTTATATAAGGCTTATTAAATCAAAATGCATAAATTTGCAGAATAATTAAATTTCAAAAATTATGACATTAGCAATATTATTAGTAGTTGGTGCTTGGCAAATTGTTCTTATTGTTTTAGTTGTTTTATTATTGTTTGGAGGTAAAAAAATTCCAGAATTAATGAAAGGACTAGGAAAGGGGATTAGTGAATTCAAAAAAGGGAAAGAAGAAATTGAAAAAGATTTAGAGGACTAAAAATTTTAGGCATTGACAACTTTTCGTTCTTTTAAAAAAGTGCAAGAGGCACTTTTAACCCATTCTACAAACTGTGTAGAAATTACTAATTTCTACCTTAATGAAATTACTAAAAACCAACACTTAAATGCTTTTGTTGAGGTGTATACTGATGAGGCCTTAGCTCAAGCAAAACTAGTTGATGAAAAATTAAGTAATGGAAAAGCCGGGAAACTTGCAGGAATGGTTATTGGTATTAAGGATAATTTGTGTTACAAAAAACATAAAGTATCTGCCTCCTCCAAAATTCTAGATAGTTTTGAATCCTTGTTTACCGCAACTGTTATTGATCGATTACTTGCAGAAGATGCTATAATTATTGGTCGCTTAAATTGTGATGAATTTGCAATGGGTTCGGCAAATGAAAACACTATTTACGGCACTGTAAAAAACCCGATTGATAATTCAAAAGTTGCAGGAGGTAGTTCGGGAGGCTCTGCTACTGCAGTAGCTGCAGGATTATGTTTAGCAGCTTTAGGAAGTGATACCGGAGGTTCTATCAGGCAGCCAGCGGCATTTTGCGGCATTGTTGGGCTTAAGCCAACCTACGCTCGTGTTTCTCGTTATGGTTTGATTGCTTATGCGTCTTCTTTTGATCAAATAGGACCACTAACAAATAATGTTGAAGATGCTGCATTATTACTGGAGATAATTGCTGGGGCTGATAATTTTGATAGTACAGTTTCATCTAAATCGGTTGAAGAATATTCAAAAGCAAAATTTGACAATAAACCTAAGCGAATTGCATATATAAAAGAATGTTTAGAAAGTAAAGGTTTAGATGCAGAGATAAAGCAAGTAATAGAAGATAAAATCTTAAAATTAAAATCAGAAGGACATATTGTTGAGCCGGTATCTTTTCCTTATTTAGATTATTTAGTACCGACTTATTATGTAATTACCACAGCAGAGGCTTCATCTAATCTTGCTCGCTTTGATGGCGTACATTTTGGTTATAGAAGCAAAAATATTACTGATTTAGAAAGTACTTATATCAACAGTAGAACAGAAGGATTTGGGGAAGAAGTAAAAAGAAGAATTATGTTAGGAACCTTTGTATTGAGCGCTGGATATCATGATGCTTATTTTACAAAAGCACAAAAAATAAGACGACTAATACAAGACAAAACAAATGAAATGTTTAAGGATTATGATTTTGTAATTTCCCCCACAACACCTCACACCCCTTTTGAGATAGGAACAAAACATACTGATCCAACAGTTATGTATTTGGAGGACATCTTTACGGTACAAGCAAATCTTGCTGGCAATCCCGCAATATCAATTCCTTTAGGAAAACATTCTAATGGTCTTCCAATTGGACTGCATTTAATGGCAGACCATTTTAAAGAAGTCGATTTATTAGCCTTTAGCAATCATTTAAGTTAATAATCTTAATTGCTATCTTTGTGCTATGAAGCAGTGTTTGTTTATAGTACTTTTTGGAATTTCTACTCTTGTTTTTTCACAAACTGATTTGCCCTATAAGGTAGGTGAATATGCCGCCTATAAAGTTTCTTTTGGAGCAATTAATGTAGGGTTTGCTTATTTGGAGATTACTGAAAGCATACAGTTAAATAATAGACCCGTCTTTCATATTGTTGGCAAAGGAAGAACAACTCCTTTTTTTGACTGGTTTTTTAAAGTGCGGGATGTTTACGAAACTTTTATTGATACCAACACCCTATCCCCTCTTGTGTTTAAAAGATTTGTAAATGAGGGGGGGCATTTAATTAATCAGAGGTATCAATTTAATCATAATGACAGTAGAGTTATAACTCAGGATTCCTCATTTTTTATTCCTATAAATACTCAAGATATGCTTTCCGCATTTTTTTTAGCAAGAACATTTAAAAAGAAAAACATAATTAATAGCCAATCTTTTTATGTGCCTATTTTTATGGATAATGAGAACTATAATTTGGAAATAAAATACTTAACCAATGAAATTATGGATACAAAATGGGGAAAAATAGATTGCATAGTTTTTAAGCCTAAAATGCAAGAAGGAAGAGTTTTTGAAGATGGGGAAAAAATGAAAATTTGGATTACTGATGACGCTAACCACTTGTTATTAAGAGTGGAGACCGAGATATGGGCGGGAACAATAAAAGCAGTGTTGGAGGACTATAAAAAATTGAAATACCCACTGTCAATAATTGGAGAATAATTAGCATTACAAAATAATTTAAAGAAGTAAATTAGCGGTATGAAAAAATGGATTGGGATACTAGTAATAGGGACAGCATTACTGTTTATGTTAGCTAACATAAACACAAAAAATAATGAAGAAAATCCTATTGATTTTGTTGAGAAGATAAAAGAACCTTCTTATGAATATGATATTTTGGTGGATTCTTTTAATGTTACAAAAGGCATAGTAAGGAAAGATCAAACTTTAGGGCAGATTTTATACGCTAACCATATTGACCACCCTCAAATTGCAGAGATAGCATCTAAATCAAAAGGAATTTTTGACGTTAGAAGTCTAAGTCCAGAAAAGGAGTATACTGTAATTTGTAAAAATGATTCTACAGAAAAAGCCTGTTATTTTATTTATCAGGAAAATTCAATAAACTATATTGTTATAGATTTAACGGATGGAATTGATGTATATAGAGGTAAAAAAGAAGTTAAAACAAGAGTTAATGTTGCTTATGGTGAAATAAATTCCTCTCTTTGGCTAGCCGTAGAAGAGCAAAAAATAAGCCGTAAAATTGCAACCGAATTAGCAACAATTTACGCTTGGACTATTGATTTCTTTAAGATACAAAAGGGCGATGGGTTTAAGGTGTATTACGAGAATAATTATATTGATAGTTCTGGAACAGAAAAATACATTGGTATTGGTAGAATTTTAGCTGCAGAATTTACACATAAAAACCAAAAATTCTATTCTTTTTACTATAAAGAAAACGAGAATTTTGGGGATTATTATGATGAGCAAGGAAAAACCTTGCGTAAATCATTTTTAATGGCACCAGTGGAGTATAAACGCATCTCTTCACGCTATAGTAAAAGAAGAAAACACCCTGTAACAGGACAATGGAAAGGACATTTTGGCACGGATTATGCAGCTGAAAGAGGAACGCCTATTTTGGCTACTGCAAATGGAATAATTATGAAGGCAGCTTACACTAAGAATAACGGCAATTATGTTAAGGTAAAACATAATGGAAGCTATCTAACACAGTATTTACATATGTCAAAAATAAAATCCGGAATACGAAAAGGTGTATATGTAAAACAGGGTGATATTATAGGTTATGTTGGGAGTACAGGTTTAGCTACTGGCCCTCATGTTTGTTATCGTTTTTGGAAAGACGGGAAGCAAGTTGATCCGTTTAAACAAAAATTACCTCCAGGTGATCCGATTAAAAAAGAAAATAGAGAAGTGTATATGTTAGTAAAAGATAGTTTAATGCAAATCTTGATGAATTAAAAAAATAAGATGAATACTATAAAAAGCATATTAAAGCAGCAGCTCAGCATATTCTTTGCTATGTTTTTTTTTTTGACAAACGCCCAAAACCCTTTTATTGAAAATAAAGGGCAATTTCCTGAAAATGTAATTTCTAAAACCAATCTTCCTTCTGGCGTGTTATTTATTGAGAAAGGAAAGTTAACCTATGCGTTTTATAATGGCAAGCAATTAGCTGATATTCATGATGGCCTAACAACTAATATTACTATAGATGCTCATGCGTATTCAGTTTCATTTTTGAATTCCAATATCGAACACATAATTGTAGCTGAAGGAGAAAGTAAATTTTTTGAAAATTATTATTTAGGCGCTAAATCAAATTGGACTACTGAAGTTAAATCTTACAAAAAACAGCTACACAAAGAAATTTATGAGCATATTGATATTTCTTATTATGTGCAGAACGACCACTTAAAGTATGAGTTTATTGTAGCTAAACATGGAAATCCTCAATCCATTAAAATGCAATATAAAGCCATGAGTAAGCTTTCGCTTAATAATGACAATTTGCTTGTCAAGACATCTGTAAATACAATTATAGAACACAAACCTTATGCCTATCAACTGATAAATGATATTGAAGTAGAGGTTGTTTGTAATTATAAATTGCATAATAAAATTGTCACCTTTAATTTTCCAGAAGGCTATAATAAAAGCCTCCCATTAATTATTGATCCAATTCTTAAATTTTCAACTTATTCGGGGTCTACTGCTGATAACTTTGGCTACACAGCTACTTATGATAATCTTGGTTTTTTATATAGCGGAAGTACTGTTTTTGGAGTAGGCTACCCCACTACTTTAGGTGCGTATCAATTAAATTATGCTAACTCAACCGGAGGAACTGATATTGCGATAACAAAATACGATACAAGCGGTACGCAAAGAATTTATTCCACATACTTAGGGGGTATAAAAGATGAATTACCGCACAGCATGATTGTAAACTCTACCAATGAATTATTTATATTCGGAACTACTGGTTCGGCTGATTTTCCAACCACTCTCTCCGCCTATCAACCTACTTTTAATGGTGGTCCGCCATTATCCACTTTAGGGATAGGGGTAAGTTTCCCAAATGGGACTGACATTTTTGTAGCAAGATTAAGTGCTAACGGAGGAAATTTATTGGCCTCTACTTTTTTAGGGGGTACTGATAATGATGGGCTGAATACAGCCTCTAGGTTAAAATTCAATTATGCAGATGAGGTAAGAGGTGAAATTGATATTGATAAAAATAACAACATCTATATTGCCACTAGCACCCAATCTCTTGACTTTCCGATTACAAGTAGCCTTCAATCAACTAATAATGGAGGGCAGGAGGGCTGTATTGTTAAAATGGATAATCAACTTACATCTATCATTTGGAGTTCCTATTTAGGAGGTAGTGCTGATGACGGGATCTACTCCTTGGCTTTAGATAAAAATGATAATATTTATGTAACAGGAGGAACAACATCTCCCGATTTTCCAATAACTGCAAATACTTACCAAACCGTGCATCAAGATTCGTTAAGAGCAGATGCATTTATTAGCTTAATTAACTCAGAGGGGACGCAACTCCTCTCCTCTTCTTACTATGGGACCGAACAATATGATCAATCTTATTTTGTAGAAATTGGAAGTACGGATGCGGTTTATCTATTTGGGCAAACAAAGGCAAGTGCTTCAACTTTAGTGCAGAATGCTACTTATTTTCAAAGTGGAGCGGGCCAGTTTATTGCGGTATTTACTGCTGATTTAGCCAGTATTTTACGAGCAACAGTTGTAGGTACAGGAAAGGGTACACCAGATATCTCTCCAACCGCCTTTTTGGTAGATGTTTGCGATAAGATTTATCTTTCAGGTTGGGGGTCTAATTTGGGAGGACCATTGTCAACTCTGAATTTACCGGTGGACACTACTGCTTTTCAAGGAGTAACTGATGGAAATGATTTTTATTTAATGGTAGTTGATGATGCTTTAAGCAGCTTGGTTTATGCCACTTATTTTGGTGGTACTCAAAGTAACGAACATGTTGATGGAGGAACAAGCCGCTTTGATAAAAAAGGAATTATTTATCAATCCGTTTGTGCAGGTTGTGGTGGTAATTCCGATTTTCCAATTGAACCTAATCCTGGTGCTGTTTCTGTAACCAATAATAGTATAAACTGTAATAATGGGGTATTTAAGTTTAATTTTGATTTCCCTATGGTTATAGCTGATTTTAATGCAGCTTGGGTGGGATGTGATACTAATGTTAGTTTTCAAAATTTAAGTAGTTCTAACTCACCAATAACTTATCAATGGGATTTTGGAGATGCTACTACTTCAAGTCTGGAAAATCCAAATCATAATCATACACAGGCAGGAAATTATACAGTTACTTTAATTGCAAATGCTCCCGGCGCCTGTAATGTTTCGGACACGATAACAAAACAGGTGTATATATTAGCCAACTCATCTGATACGATTACGAGTATTGTAAAGTGTAAACAAGATCAAGTCCAAATTGGCTTACTTCCAGTAAATGATCCCACTATTACTTACTTTTGGTCTCCTTCAACCAATTTAAGTAGTACTAATGCTTCCAATCCTTTTTGCAATTCACCAACAAGTATTAGCTATCAACTACTAATATCCAACGGAAGCTGTACGGATACGTTATTACAACAAATTGTAGTTCCTGATTTTTTATTGGATGCTGGTGAAGACACTTCCTATTGTAATATTCCGATAACATTGCAAGCGAGCTATAGTGGAGCTTCCAATATCCTTTGGTCTTCCAATGTTAACTTTACTGATACGCTAAGCCTTACCGATAGCTTAACGGTTGCAAGTATTGCAATGTTTTATGTTAAGGTTTCTGACGGTATGTGTGTGCAAATTGATAGTGTTGAGGTAAAAATGGAAAGCATTAATATAGATTTGATTGGAGATTTAGACTTGTGTATGGGAGATAGTGTTTTTCTAAAAGTAAATAATTTGAATCCTAGCATCCCGCTAATTTCTTATTCTTGGTCTCCTGCTGATGTAATATATGCTGCTGACTCAGTAAGTATTTATGATTTTATAGACACATCTGCTTGGTACAGTGTTGAGGTGGTAAATGTGGATGGCTGTATTATAAAGGATTCAGTATTTGTTAATATTTATGACAATCCGGTTTTAGATGCTTTATGGTTGGATGAGGATACGATTTTTAGAGGAGAAACAACTTATTTGAATATTGAAACAACTGATGATTTTAATTGGATGGATTTTTCTTTAACAGCAGACAGAATAGAGATTAGTCCGACTCAAACAGAATACTATGTTGTTGAGGTGTATAATATTCATGCTTGTGTTGTTAGGGATAGTATTTGTATTGAGGTGTTGGATGTGTTTTGTAATGAAGACGGTATTATTGTTCCAACGGCATTTAGTCCGAATGAAGATGAAGTAAATGAGTTTTATTTTATCAAGGATATTGCTGGTGTTATTACGGATTTTAGGTTAGAGATATTTAATCGTTTGGGACAAAAAGTATTTATGACAACTGATAAGTTTGAAAAGTGGGACGGGACTTACCTTGGGATGAAACTCAATCCTCAGGTATTTGATTTTTACTTAGAACTGAAATGTATTGGGGATAAGCAGCTTTTCAAAAAAGGGAATATTACTTTAATAAGATGAAGAAATTAAGCGTTGTATTGTTTTTGAGTATTGCGCTTAGTAGTGTGGCTCAGGATGTGCATTTTTCACAATTTAAAGCTTCTTCTTTTTTGCTGAATCCAGCCTTGGTGAGTGCGCAAAATAACGACTATAAAGCAACCCTCCAACGAAAATCACAATGGGCAAGTGTTAGTATTCCGTTTAACACGCTTAGCTTTTCTTTGGAACGAAAGGACATACTTCCCAGTCATAATATTGGGGTACAATTCCTAAATGATATTGCAGGGAATTCTCGTTTTAAAACAACAGGAATTAACCTTGGATATGCTAAAAAGGTAGCCGTAACTGCCGAGAACCGATTTAGTTTTGGAGCAGGGCTTGGTATTTTTCAAAGGTCAATTGAGTTTGATGATTTAGTGTTTAACGACCCTGAAAATTTTAGTAATCTTAATTTTATTTTCCCTGATGTAGCGATTGGAATTGCTAATTTGTATCAGATAAATAGAAAAACGATTCTTGAAAGCGGCATTGCTTTTTACCATATTAATAAACCCAAACAATCCTTAACTGCTAATGATGCAATTCGCTTGCATCAAAAAATGAATATTCACACGGCACTTAATTATGCCTATACTGATAATTTGCGTTTTCAACCAAAATTAGTGTTTTCTAATCAGGATACCGATAAAGAATTTTTATTGGGCTGTGATGTGAATTATTTATTGGAAGGGGAGCAAGACATACTCTTAAAATCAGGAATTGCTGATCGGCTTAATGATGCCCTTATTCTTTATTTTGGAGCTGAAACTGAAGGATTGTCTTGTGTGGTGAGTTATGATGTAAATACCTCTAGTTTGACCAATGCAAGCAATAATAAAGGGGGATTTGAATTTGCATTGGTGTACCAGTGGAAGAGCAAGAAAAAGAAAAAAATTGTTGAACAGGAAAAATGCCCAAAATATTTATAATGAAATTTAGTGTAACCATAGTATTGTTGCTTCCTTTTTTAATGATTGCTCAAAGCATCAAAATTGAACATCTTTCTGACAATGTTAATGGCTATGGCTCGGAATTAAATTTTGTTCAAATTGATGCAAATACAGCCCACTACACCTCTTCAACTTTGGAAGAGGAGCTTTATCAATCTGCTATTTTTTCAAGTTTATTTAAGGATGGAGATTGGCAAAAAGGGAAGTATATTAATTTAGCAAATTCTTATTCAACCGCCAATATTCATTTTCCAAAAAATGAATCATTTTTTTATTTTAGTGCATGTGATGAAGATGAGAATTGTAAAATTGCTTTTAGAAATTATGAAAAGCAAATAACGGAATATTTAAACAACAATATTAATCGAGTAAATTCAACAAACACTCAACCTCACCTTACAATACATAACAAGCAAAAAGTAATGTATTTTGTATCCGATAGAAAAGGAGGATATGGCGGAATGGATATTTGGCTCAGTATAATTGATAAGCAAGGAAATTTTGGTGTGCCAATTAATGCTGGAAAAATGATTAATACTCCAGCAGATGAAATAACGCCTTTTTTCAGCAAAGAGGAAAGCGTGCTTTATTTTTCATCCAATAAAAAAGGAGGATTGGGAGGCTTTGATATTTTCAAAACTGAAGGGAAGTTTAATCTTTGGGAAAAACCACTAAATGCTGTGCAATTTAACTCAAAACAGGATGAGATGTACCTCAATTTTTATGATGAAACAAAAGGTTATTTTGCGTCTAATAGAAAAGAAGCATTGTACAATAATAATGAGTTTTGCTGTAATGATATTTTTTCTTTTGAACTAGAAAAACAAGAAATTGAAGAAGTGGATAATATATTGCTTTCAGCCCAATACTTACCCTTAAAATTATATTTCCATAATGATGAACCTGATTGTTGTACAATGAATGTGTCTACAGAAAAAACATACAAAGAGGCCTATATTTCCTACTTCAAAATGGAAGATGAATACAACAGCTATACGCCTAATTTGGAATCATTTTTTGAGGATAGTTTAAAAGGAAATTTTAATAAACTTCCTCTTATTTTTTCTCATATTTTAGCTGATTTGAAGCAAGGAAAAAAGATACAATTACTGATTAAAGGGTATGCAAGCCCACTGCACAAAAAGCAATATAATAGCAACCTTTCTAAGCGAAGAATAAAGAGTTTTGTAAATTATATTAAACTATATCAGGGGCGGATTTTTAGCTCTTATATTGAGGATTCTCTTTTCCAAATTATTGAATTGCCTTTTGGGGAAAGTAAAGTTGCTGTAAAAGTAAGTGATAACCCTAATGATAGGTTAAAATCAATTTATAGTTTAGCTGCTGTTTTGGAGCGTAGGATTGAGATTATTGATATAAAATTAGTAGATTAATAGAGTGGCTAGCTCGATACAAACTCCTAATAAAAAACCAACATACACTTGCGCATGATTATGTGCTTTTTGATCTATTCGCGCCACTCCTAATATTCCTGAAAAGAGAATAAATAGAAGGAGTAAGTAAAGCACACCACCTTGAATTATTTGAAGGGCTATAAAAACACCAACCACCCCTCCTATCCCGAGTAGGTGTAAACTTATTTTCCAGAATTTTGAGATGATAGCAGCAATTAGAATAATAAGTATTGCGCCAATTAATTCGGCTTTTAAAATAGTAGCGTAAAATAGTACGCTATTTAACATATAAAACCCTAACGACATCCAAATAACAGTTATAAAAAGAGGAAGAGATCGTTCGTTATGATTGCTCATTTCAAGCGAACTAACTCTTCCTCGCTTTATTAAAAAAAAGATGCTCATTAAGGGTAATATAATTGTGCAACAAATAACAATACCATAAATATAATTTAGGTATTGACTTATTTCCCTTATAGAATGCAGGGCTCCTAAAGTTAAGTGCAAAGCCAATAAAGGCATAAATACTGGATGCAAAACTATGGAGATAAACTTTGATAATTGCATTATAATTCTCGTCTTAATTTTGCTGTTTGTATCCTCAAATTCTCACGGTATTTTGCAACTGTCCTTCTTGCAATATGGTAATCACTTCCCCCTAATAATTCAGCTAATTTCTCATCTGAAAGAGGATTATTTTTATCTTCTGCTTCAATTATTTCTTGCAGTTTTCTTTTTATTTCCTTAGTCGAAATAAGCTCTCCATTATCTTTTCTGTAAGCTTCTGAAAAAAGTTCTTTAAGTTTAAAAGTATCAAAATGAGTAGCTACATATTTTGAGTTGCTTACCCTTGAAATGGTTGAAATATCCATATTTACTATTTGGGCAATATCAGCTAACTTCAGTGGTTTTAAATCTTTTTCATTTCCTGAAATAAAATAGGCTTCCTGAATACTTAAAATAGCATTAAATACAGTCTTTAATGTATCATTTCTTTTTTTAATAGCACCTTTAAACCAAGTTGCTTTCTCTACTTTTTCCTGCAAGAATTTTTTGGTTTCAATATCCTTAGTCTCCTTTAGCATTGCTTGATAATACTTACTTAACTTAATGGGTTTTACATTGCTTTTATTGAGTTTTGTTTCAAGGTTGCCATCAATTATAGACACAGTAAAATCAGGATACACATAAGCAATAGAAGTTGCATTTTTTGAAAACCCATCGCTAGGAATGGGATTAAGAGATTCAATGGTTTTGTAAGCGTTTTTAATGCTGCTTAAATCAACTTCAAGATGCCTACTTAGGTGTTCAAAATTTTTATTACTAAAGGGCTTGTAATAATCAGAAATGATTTTTTGTTCTAACTTTTTTTCAGGATGTAGTATTCCGAGTTGTATTAATAAGCATTCTTGCAAGTTTTTCGCACCAACACCAAAAGGTTCTAATTGTTGTAAAATAGTTACTGTTTTGCTTAATTCATGCTCACTAACATCAAGGTTATTATTAATAAGTAAATCACTACTTATAGAGTGTAAATCCCTATTCAAAAAACCATTATCATCAAGGCTATTTATTAAATATTGTACTAAAAATTGTTGCTCTTTAGTAATGCCAAGGGTTATTAATTGTTGATTTAAATGCTCGCTTAAGCTTTCGGACTTATCCTCAATTTGATATTCAAACTCACTTGAGTTGTAATTAGAAAAAGACTTTTCTTTCAGACTTAACCCATCTTCTTCATCTTCTTCTTCAAGAGCAGGGTTTTCTTCTAATTCTTCTTCAATTCTTTTTTCTAAAGCGACAATAGGTATTTGTAAAAGTCCTAAAAATTGTATCTGTTGAGGGCTTAGGTTTTGATATTGCTTTTGCTGTAGCCGTTGTTTGCCCATCTATTAAAATTCTGCATTTTGAGGCGTTCTAGGAAATGGAATTACATCTCTAATATTTTTCATTCCAGTGACAAACATGATTAATCTTTCAAATCCTAAGCCAAAGCCACTATGAGGACAGCTTCCAAATTTTCTGCTTTCCAAATACCACCATAATTTTTCTTGACAAATCTCCATTTCTTGCATGCGGGCTTGTAATTTATCCAAGCGCTCCTCTCTTTGAGAACCTCCGATTATTTCGCCAATTAATGGGAATAAAACATCCATTGCGCTTACAGTTTGATTGTCGTCATTCATGCGCATATAAAATGCTTTTATTCCTTTTGGATAATCAGTAATAATAACTGGTTTTTTGAATTTTTTCTCAACTAAATAACGCTCGTGTTCTGATTGTAGTTCTGATCCAAATCCGTCAATAATATAGTTGAATTTTTTCTTTTTATTGGGGTTAGAATTTCTTAAAATATCAATTGCCTCTCGATAAGTTAATCTTACAAAATCATTTTCAATAACAAATTGTAACCTTTCTAATAGCCCCATTTCTGAACGCTCTTCTTTCTTTAGTTTGTTTTCCTCCTCCACCATTCTAGCGTCTAAAAACTTCAAATCCTCTGCATTGTGATCTATGCAGTATTGTATACAATATTTTAAAAACTCTTCTGCCAAGTCCATGTTTTGTGTTAAATCAGCAAAAGCAATTTCAGGCTCAATCATCCAAAATTCAGATAAATGTCTAGAAGTATTTGAGTTTTCAGATCTGAAGGTTGGTCCGAAAGTATAGACTTGCCCAAGCCCTAAAGCGCCTAATTCAGCTTCTAATTGTCCTGTTACAGCAAGGCTTGTTTTTTTACCAAAGAAGTCTATATCATAATCAACTTCTCCCCTTTTTGTCTTTGGTAGTTTTTCCAAATCAAGGCTGGTTATTTGAAACATTTCTCCTGCTCCTTCAGCATCAATACTGGTAATAATTGGCGTGTGTAAATTGAAAAACCCTTTATCGTTAAAAAATTTGTGTACTGCAAAAGTTAGCGCATGTCGCAATCTAAACACAGCAGAAAAAGTATTAGTTCTGAAGCGCAAATGAGCTTTTTCTCTTAAAAATTCAAGGCTATGTTTTTTAGGTTGTAAAGGATATTCTTCAGCATCTGCTCCCCCTAATATATTTATAGTTGAAGCTAAAATTTCTACAGCTTGTCCGCTTCCTTTTGACGCAACTAATTTACCGTCAACACTAATGCAAGAACCAGTAGTAATTTGTTTAATTAACTCTTCATCAAAATCGGCAGCTTCTGCAACAATTTGTATGTTATTTATTGTTGAGCCATCATTTAGTGCAATAAAGGAAACACGCTTACTCCCCCTTCTTGTTCTTACCCATCCTTTAACGCTAATTTCTTGCTCAACTCCTTCAGTTTGAAGAATTTCTTTTATTTTCATACTTGCTTTATTTTATCTTACAGATTAAGGCAAAGATAAGGATTAGTTAATAGTTGGATTTGCAAATAGGAGAAATTATTTTCCAGTATTTAGCACTATCCTACTTGAGAAATAAGACTTTTTTCTAAAATATTATGCACAGAATTTACAATTGCCTTTACATCAAACTGACAATCGTTGTACAGTTCATTTTGTGTGCCATGATGAATAAAAGTATCTGGAATTCCCAACATTTTCACCTGTGCTTGATAGTTATTATTGGCCATAAATTCTAGAATTGAACTTCCAAATCCACCCTGTAAACACCCATCTTCAATAGTGATAATTTTAGTAAATTTTTGGAATATTGAATGTAGTAATTTTTCGTCCAGAGGCTTTGCAAATCGCAAATCATAATGTGCAATATTTAACCCGTCTTTGTTAAATTGTTCCTGGGCCGTAACTACAAAATTACCGGGATGTCCAAAAGAAAGAATTGCTATTTCTTCCCCTTCTTTTATCATCTCCCCTGTACCTATTTCTATTTTTTTAAAAGGAGTTTTCCAATCTAACATAACTCCATTTCCTCTAGGGTATCGTATTGAAAATGGGCCTTGATTAGGCAATTGAGCCGTGTACATAAGATTTCTAAGGCCCTCCTCATTCATTGGCGCAGAAACAATCATATTCGGAATACATCTGAAAAAGGCAATATCATAAGCGCCATGGTGTGTGGCTCCATCAGCACCAACCAGCCCCCCCCTATCTAAACAGAAAATAACATTTAAATTTTGCAAAGCAACATCATGAATTACCTGGTCGTAAGCTCTTTGCATAAAAGATGAATAAATATTACAGAAAGGAATTTTCCCTTGAGTTGCCATTCCTGCTGAAAAAGTTACCGCATGTTGTTCCGCAATACCAACATCAAAAGTTCTTTCTGGCATCTCTTCCATCATTTTAGTTAAAGATGAACCCGAAAGCATTGCAGGAGTAACACCTACTATTTGTTCGTTTTTTTTAGCTAGCTCAATGATAGTTTCTCCAAACACATCTTGGTATTTTGGAGGTATTTTTTTCTTTTTCCCAACTATAAAATCCCCAGTATTTTTATTGAACAGTCCTGGCGCATGCCATTTTGTAGAGTCCCCTTGTTCAGCAGGAGAATACCCTTTTCCTTTAACCGTAAGACAATGCAATATTTTAGGGCCAGGAATATCTTTTAGGTCATTCAATACATTTACCAAATGCTTAGCGTCATGCCCATCAATAGGGCCAAAATACCTAAAATTTAGCGATTCAAAATAATTACTTTCACCTAGCAAAGTTGATTTTATAACTCCTTCAACTTTTTTAGCTACAGCTTGTGCGTTAGGTCCAAATTTACTGATTTTACCTAGTATTTTCCAGAGCTTATTTTTAGCTTTATTGTAAGTTTTTGAAGTTGAGATATCGGTTAGATATTCTTTTAATGCCCCAACTGCAGAATCAATTGACATACAATTGTCATTTAGAATAATCAATAAATTTGAATTTTCAACTCCTGCATGATTTAAGGCTTCAAAAGCTATCCCTGCCGTCATGGAACCATCTCCAATTACTGCAATATGTTGTTTTTTATCTTCTCCATTGCCTTTAGAAGCCACAGCCATTCCTAAGGCAGCAGAAATTGATGTAGAAGAATGTCCTACACCAAAAGTATCGTATACACTTTCGCTTCTTTTTGGGAAACCACTTAGCCCTTTATAGATTCTGTTTGTGGGAAACTTTTCTTTTCTTCCTGTAAGTATTTTATGTCCGTAAGCTTGATGCCCTACATCCCATACTAACTGATCAACAGGGGTATTAAACACATAATGCAGAGCAATAGTAAGCTCAACAACACCTAAGCTAGCTCCAAAATGCCCGCCTTTTTCTGATACAATATCAATAATATATTGTCTTAATTCACTACTGATTTGCTCTAGCTGATTTTTATTCAACTTTCGCAGGTCATCAGGATTATTAATTTTACTCAATAGAGGTCCTTGTGGATATTCAGGGGTATTTCTCATTTGTTTTAGTGTGCGCAAATATACGGTAAATATATGTCATCAATATTTTCTTTTTTAGCTTATCAGATAAAAGGCACATAACTGGTATTAAAATTAGAGAGTAAAGTATAGAAATTAATAATTTATACCTGTAGCTAAAGGTAATAAGCCTAATACAGTTTATATAAACAGTGAAGCGTTAATAATCGATTGTATTGTAACATAAAATCAGTTAAATTTACCCTCAACTTTGTAGTTATGAGAAAAATAATTTTTATAATACTATTTATCCCCCGTATTGCTATTGCTAATGAGGATAGTTTAACCGTTCCTGTATCCGCAAATAGCATAATTACTATTGACAGTACTATTGACAGTATTATTGATAATTCTTCTGCTCAAAATATAGAGGAGATAGAAAATGAAGAAATAAGCACGTTAAAAAAAGAAAATATAGTTGCTTGGCGATTACAACAATTGAATAAAAAAACGCCAATGGATTTGGCGTATAATGAAAAAGTACAAACATTCATTGATAGTTATTTAGGAAAAAATAAACGCCTTATTTCTAAAATGAAGGGCTTAGCTCCTTATTATTTTCCTCTTTTTGAACAACAATTAGAACAGTATGATTTACCTTTAGAGTTTAAGTATTTAGCAATAGTTGAGTCTGCCTTGAACCCAAAAGCTCGTTCGCACTCAGGAGCTACTGGCTTATGGCAATTTATGTACCCTACAGGCAAACAATATGGATTGGAAGTCACTTCATATGTGGATGAAAGGCAAGACCCCCTAAAGTCAACTATGGCTGCCTGTGAATACTTTATAAAACTGTACGATCTTTTTGGTGATTGGAATTTGGTATTGGTAGCTTATAATGGAGGGCCGGGCTATATTCAAAGAAAAATAGCAAGTGTTGGAACTTCTGATTTTTGGGAACTATATCCTCATTTAAGAAAAGAAACAAGAGATTATATACCAACATTTATTGCAGTGAACTATGTAATGAATTATGCTAGTGAACATGGAATAAATACTGAAAATCCGAGTATTAATCTAAGTAAAACAGATACAATTACATTTAAAAATCAGGTGGAATTAAAGACATTAACCGAGTTATTGTGTATTAACTCAGAAACGATACATTACTTGAATCCTTCTTATAAAAAAGAGGTATATCCTAAAGATGCAGTTTTAGTTTTCCCTAAAGATGCGGTAAATGATTTTAAGCTCAATGAGTATGCCAACTATACTTTTATTGATGCTGTTGATAAAAAAGAAATTTTGATAGATGAAGAGCGCATTATTTATAGAGTACATAAGGGGGATTATCTGGGAAGAATTGCAGAAGCACATAATGTACACATATTTGAAATTATAGAATGGAATAACCTAAAATCCTCAAATCTAGATATTGGCGATAAATTGGTGATTTATGTAAAAAAAGGAGTAGAAACTGCTTCTGTAGAATTAGGGCCTAACAAAAATGAATATACTATACAGAAAGGGGATACTCTTTGGGATATTGCTCAAAAATATGACGGACTTAGTGTTTGGAAAATAAAATCCTTAAATAATTTAGACAGTGATAATTTAAAACCAGGAACTAAAATTATTTTACCAAGCTCATAATGAAAAAATTATTTTTTCTTTTATTAATTTTTGCAAGTTCTTGTTTGGATGACACCAAAACATTACCTAGTTCAACTGGTTCTTTTTCAGAAGTTATTTTTGTTGTGGAGGATGATCTTTGGCAGGAGAGCATTAAAGAAGTTGTAGTAGAAACTTTTGGCGCTCCGATTGAGGGATTAAATCAAGATGAAGCTAGTTTTAGAATTGTACAAGTAAACCATGCTGAGTTTAAGTCCATATTAAAAATGCACAAGAATATTGTTATTATAGCAAAAGATGTAAAAGCTAGTAGTCAGAAAAATAAATGGGCAAATACACAGTTGGTTGTGCAATTGAATTATGAAAAAAAGAACATAAAAAACAATTTAAATAAAATTAAAGCAATTTTTGAATTGGAAGAAGTAAGGGGTATTAAAAACAAAATTGCAACAACATCACAGCAATTACCTCAGCAAAATATTTATCAGAATTTTAAAATTGAGCTTTTAATCCCTTCAGAATATATAATTATAAAAGACACATCAACTTTTTTTTGGGCAACGTATAATCCAGAAAAACAAGAGGTTATAAAACAGTTATTGGTTTTTTCATTTATTCCTAAAGCCACTAGTCTTCAGCAAGAAGTATTGCAAAAAACAGATAGCATATTTGCTCAATATTTGCATGGGGCTAAGCAGGGACAATATGTGAAAATTGAACCTGAATTTCCTCCTTATTACATAAACAATGTTTATGGTGGGCTGTGGAGGTTAGAAAAAGGGTTTATGGGCGGCCCTTTCTTGGCTAAAACTTATTTCGTTAATGAAAAAATAGTTGTAGTGGTTGGCCTTGTGTTTGATCCTAATAGCAGAAAACGAAAATACTTAAAAGCTTTTGAAGCTATTTTATAATCAACTTCTCTCTTGTTGAAAATCCATTCTTATTGCTAATTTCAACAATATAACATCCTTTACTAAGTTTGCCGGTGCTCATTGTATGGTTTGAATTAGTAAGTTGACTTTCTAGTATCAATTGACCCGTAATGGAATAAATACGAGCCGTTAAATCATTGTCCACGTAGTTATTTATACTAATAGTAATTTTGTCTTTAGCAGGATTAGGCGATATTTTAAATTGTCCTGCTGATGTTTCATAAACATCAGTTGAAAAGGTGTTTACCGGGCTTTCCCAGATACCCCTACCATAAGTAGCGGCACTTATTGTCCCAGAACTATAATGAATTTCAAGCTCTTTTACAACTACATTTGGCAGGCCTGTCATGTAAGGAATCCAATCTGTCATAGTATTGTTTTTATAATATACACCAACATCAGTCCCAACATATAAATCATCATTTGTCCCTGCTTGATAAACAATACAGTTTACAGGAAGATTTGGCAATCCATTTGCGGTAATATTTATAAAGTTTAGCCCACCATTAACCGATTCATATACTTTATGAGAGGAAGCATATCCTGATAAAGTGACCCAAACTCTATCAGCATCAGAGTTAGAAACAGTAACATCTGTAATACTATGATTAAGAAAGAAGGGCGTAATGTTTGCCCAATTAGCTCCAGCATCTTTTGTTACTCTTAGTGAGGTATAGGTTCCTGCATAAATATAATCCTCATCAGAAGCGGCTAGTGCAATTGTTTTTATAGCTTGCCCATAAGGGATAGAGTCCCATGTATCGCCAGCAGTTTGTGATCGATAAACCTCATCATATCCAGCAACAATTAAGTTATTATTATTTGGATGAATTTTCCAAGGGGTAACCCAAGACCCTTCATAACTCACAGGTTTTATATTACTCCAGTTATTCCCACCATTATATGTTTTCCTTAAGCCTCCGTATTGTGAAGTTGAGTAGATAATATCTTCATCATATGGGTCAATTGCACATTCCATGCCATCAGCCCCCCTAATAGCATCCCAAACTCCATTTGTTAGCATTTCAGTGCCATTATCTTGAGCGCCAGCAACAATTCTATCAGCGTTAGATCGAGATCGTCCTAGACGATAAAATTGAGATATTTCCAAACCATCACTTATATCTACCCACTTATTAAGATTATCCATGTATTTGTAAAATCCACCATCATTACCAGCATAAGCAATATTATTGAGAGGGTTAAATTCAAACGCATGTTGGTCCACATGCATATATGAATAATTACTTCCATTACCACTATTTGCATCAATATCCCAAATCACACCTCCGTTATCGGATCGCCAAAGAGTTATTCCTCCTACATACACTAAGTTTTCATTATTTGTTGCTACTCCTAAACTTAAGTCATACCATGATTGGCCTCCTATTCCCGTTCCATCTGGCTCTCTTCCTAAGATATTTGGAGTATTAGATTGTAAAACCCAACTATTTCCAGCGTCTGAGGATTTATATAAACCATGAAATCCATAATCAGAAGCCGAATATAAAGCGTAAATTACCTCAGGATTATCTGGAGTAACCGCAATTAATGGTCGATATTTACCGCTTGTCGCAACCCCATTATTTATCACACTCCAATTTGCTCCTCCATCAATACTTCTATAGATATTAGAGCCTCCACTTGATTGTTTTGCCGCATAGATAGTTGATGGAGTTCCAGGTTTAAATTCAATATCTCGCCATCTACCAATTGCCCCTATTATTATCCAATTTGAACCAGCATCCGTACTTATCATAATATTGCTATTAGTTACAGCATAAACACTGTCAGGATTATTTGGATTTATAATTACTTTATTTATTGTTTTCTCGTCACTGATATTATAACTTAAGCTCGTTGTATTCCAAGTATTTCCTCCATCAGTTGATTTTAATATACCAATGCTATAGGTATCTGAAGCATCAGCATCCCCAGTAACAATTAGCATATTTTGTGTGTTTGTAGGGTCAATTGCAATTGAGGAAACGCCAATTACAGGAAGGTTGTCTGTACCTGTAGTCCAATTGCTCCCACCGTCTATCGATTTCCACAAGCCTCCTGCGGGTGATCCAATCCATATTATATCTGGGTTGTTTGGATCGAAAGCAATACAATTTACTCTTCCGTTTCCTCTTTTCTTCCCGTTTGATAAAATGATAGGTGTATTGATAGGTCCTTTTGAAACCCAATTAGCTTGTGAGCTAGTTTTTAAATGAGATTCATTACTCTGTATTTTCTCCCATTCTATAAACAAGGCGTCCGCTTTAAATGTAGCGTCACCAAAACTTCTTTCCAGACTGAAATCCATTTCTCTAGCATAAGGATTAAATCCATTTCCTTTAGTATAATTATGAGAAGCACGGTAATTTTCAAAAGCAGTACTTTTTTCTTGAATTGTAGGGGATGGATTTGTTTTAAGCAATACATCTTCCCAGATTTGAGAAAAGCCGAATAAACTAAAAAAACAAAAAATAATAGTTAACAATAAGTTAGTCATAATTAGGATTTAAAATTTAGATTGCAAAGTTAATGAAAAATTCCTTCCACCAGCACTGATTCCTGATCCAAAAGTCTTGTAATGAACATCCATAATATTATGAATACCGGCAATCAATATTAAATTTTCGTCAATTGTTGTTTGGTATTTAAGGTTGATAGTGCACCAAGAAGGATTTCCAATTATTGTTGCCTCTTCAAGATTGTCAACTCCTTCTAAATCATAATCTCCCACTTTCTTTAGTCCATTATAATGCGTGCTTAAATCAATAGATTGCTGTTTATACTTATATTTTATTGAGCTAATAATATTTGTGGGAGGGATGTGTGCTAACGGAAGACTATTAGCGGTTTGCCCCTCAATAATATTAATTATTGTATTATGTGAAAAATGGTCATTAATATTTAGTTGACAAGCAAAATTAAGTCCTTTTATGGTAGCGCTTCCAATATTTGTGTTCATCATTACTTTCATCATTTCACCATCATAGATAATAGAATCAAACCCACTTAATGTAGCCTCTCTTCTTTCTATTGCATCAGTTATTTGTGTTTGAAATACTTGTATCTGCAGGTTAATTAAGTTTTTTATTTTTAATTGTAGTCCCAGTTCAATATTCAATGATTTTTCAGCAGATAATTGATTATTAGGCACTATAACCGAGATATCATTTTTGGAGAAAACTTTACCAATATCATCTGTATTTGGATTTCGAAACCCATTTGAAATAGCTCCATTAAATGTCAACCCATTATTGAGTCTATAAAGCAGTTGGAATGAATTGGATAAAGATCTATTTTGCACACTAATTTCATTAAACGGAAGATGTATAGTTATTGTGTCCTGAAATGAAGCGGTTAGTGAATTTATACTGTATCGACTACCAGCTAATAACATTATATTTTTTGTGCATTGAAGATTAACTTGTGAGTAAATAGCATTATTTAAAACAGCTGTCCCCCCGTCAGGATAGCGGCTAGTATTGTAAAAGAGATTCTTTTCATTTGATAGGTTTGCTTCGGAGTTTAATTTTTGAAATCTTGAATCAAAACCATAGTTAAACTTAACTATATTCTTTTGTTTTAAAAAATCAGATTTAAAATCAAAAATCTGTAAATATTCAGCCCTATTATTCATTAAATCATATCCATTTTTCTGTTTGTGTCTGGATTCTTCAATGTTTTGATAAGCAACGGTAAATACAGCCTCATCAGCCAATAGGCTTTTGAAATAATTTTTTGATCGAATGCTTTGGAAAAATCGTTTTTGAGGGCCATAGTACCAGTATTTATATTCTTGTTTTTCTTCTTTTATATTATTAAGTTGATCAAATCTATTAATGTTAGATGAGGTTGAATACTGGGAATTAAAGAGTAAAAAATTGTTTTTATTTATCTTAAATAAAGTTTTATGAAAAAAATCAGCTTGCTGATAAGCAGTTTCTTTTTGGATATTATCTTTTGTGATTATCGTTTCTTTCCCCCAATTTGAAAAGCCATGTTTTCTATTGTTCCCCATTTTCAAATCTCCATAAGACTTCAAAGAAAAACCACTAATATTAGCACTATTTTGCAATGTATAATTTGCTACAATAGAAGTAAACACAGCATTGGAACTACTTTCATATTGCTGGATAAACTCCATGCTATTTTTGTTTTTTGGAGGCTTGGTATTGAACAGAATAGCCCCGCCCATTGCGCCATTGCCATAAGCTACTGATGCTGGCCCAAATAATACCTCAGTACTTTTAAGAAAGGAAGGGTTAATTGTTGAAGCGTTTTGAAGATGACCACTTCTAAAAATTGTATTGTTTAATGGTATACCATCAACTATTATTAGAAGTCGATTTGCTTCCATCCCTCTTAGGTTTGGGCTGCCTCCTCCATTTTGGCTATTTTGAATACTAATCCCCATAGTTTTTTCAAGTAAATCAGCCGTTTGCGTGCTTTGTGTATTTCGTATTGTTAAGGAGGTTGCCTTGAGATATGTTAATACACTCTCAAAACTCTGAACTCTAGAATCAAGGATCTCTACATTCTCTAATGCGTTAGTTTTTAGATATAGTTGAATAGTTTTTTTCTTTATTGAGCTTTTTCTTTCTTGTATTGTTTGGTAGGAGACATGTTGAATACTTAAGGTGTCTTCAGAACTAAAGGAGCTTATGTTTAACGCCCCTTCCTTATTGCTTATTATACCAGATTTGTGAAGTTTAGATACAATGCTGACCCCCTCAACAGGAAGCCCAGTAATAGCATCAATTACAAGAATTTCTTGTGCATTAAGCTGAAACCCAGTTAGGATAAAAAAGAAAATTAAATACCTCACGCTCTTAAGGATTCAATAATTAAATGGGAAGTCATATTTTTAAGCTCATGGTGTTGGAGTTTGTAATAATCAATTAAATCTAAGAGTAATTGATTTCTGTTGGAGTATGGAATTGTAATTTTTTGTTTGTTCAGCAAAGCTTTAAAATAATGCGAATTTTTCTGATTAATATAATAATTAAGTTGCTGAGTATTGTTTGTAAACTCTCCCAATTCTAAGTTGAAATAAGCACGGCTTTCTTTTTTGTTTAATGGATAAAAACCCATGTATTTTGAAAGGTCAATCATAAATATTATAGGAAAATTAGGATCAATTTTATTGGATGTAGCTAAAGTATTTTTTAAATTCCATAGAAATTGAAATAGAGGCTTATCTACTTCATTTTCATGTAATATTTTAGAGGTTACTTCTGCTACAAATAGAGAAAGAAAATTCTTTTTCATATTTATTCCCTCTTGCGTTTGAGAATTTAATAAACTAATATCTGTTAAGTATTGTAGGCTTTTTTTGGAGAGATAGGTTGCGTTTATGTTTGACAATTGTAGCGCCTGAAATAGACCTAGTTTTTTTTTGGATTTTTTATTCCTCACTCCTTTTATAATGAAGCTTTGAAGCCCTTTTTCTTCTGTAAAAATCTTAGCAATTACGGAGCTTTCTCCATGCTTGATATAGCTGAGCGCTATTGCCCTACTGCTGTACTTCATTAGTGAATAAATAGTATTTTACTTACTGTTTTTTCTACCCCATTAATATCCGTGCTAAACACCAAATAAACACCAGTAGAGGCTCTTTCTCCATTCTTGTTTTCCCCATTCCAGATTGCCTGCCCCCCCTTGGCAAAGTCCTCAAAAACTAAATTACCATCAATATCTGTAATTTTTATATTTACATCAGTAACTAATCCATTTATAGCAATAGGGCCGTTATACGATTCTCTAACAGGGTTGGGAAATACATGAGTTTCTCCTTGTGTCGCTATACCTTCTGTTGCATCCGAACGATAAGAAATAAGTCCTACCCCGGTCCCAATAAAGACCTCTCCATTTTCAGGATTAATAGCAATATCGATAATATTGTTTGAAAATAAAGGACTATTTTCAGTTGTAAAGTGTAGGATTTCTTCTGTCCCTTCTTCTGATAATAAAAAGACACCTGATTTTTCAGTCCCTATCCATTTTCTATTTGCCCCATCAATAGTAATACATTTCACCTTCTCTTCACTAAGTAGATATTGTCCGTAATCCCCCTCTTGTATTAGTATTTGTTGTGCGTCAAAATTTCCACCAGAAAATACAGAAGAAGGATTATAAAAAACACCAATTCCTTTATCAGTTCCTATCCAAATTTCACCATCTAAATCTTCAGCAATTGAGTAAGTTTGTAATGACGGCAGATTCCCGTTACCTACATTTGTGTTTAATAATTTGTATTGGTCATCTGCAGAGTTTTCAATGGTATTGTTATCGTTGTATACAAATATTCCAGCACTCCTACCTAGTATCCCCCATTTTTGATTATAACTATCAATTAATAAATCATCAAAAAATAAAGCCACTTGGCTTTGATACATTGTAAATGAATGCCATTCTCCATTTTTTGTTTTAACAAATAAAGGATGGTTCACTTCTGAGCTTAACCCCCATAAATTCCCATCCTCATCAAATTTTAAGTCAGAAATTCTTATCCTGTTGTTTGAATACCATACTGTATCTAATACTCCATTTGTATTGGCATAACCATGCTTTGTAATTAATTCTCCACCCTTCATTTCAGGTATTCCATTGTACCATGAAGCGTAATATTCTGTCCCATTTCTAACAGCAACCTCTAGAATATCTCTTGCATTACCAAGATTATAGAAATCATAATTTTTCCAATCATCATACTCATCTTTTATTGACACACCATCATTAATCAGTGCATTTAAACCAAAGTTGGCATGACCTCCATGGCATTGATATAATTTATTTTCAGCAAATTCTAAACTATAAACATCATTCCTAATAGGCCCCTCAGGGGTAAAACTTTCTTGATACTCATAATTTATAAATTTTAACAGCCCATTTATAGAATCTGCTACCCAAATAATAGCTCCATTATCGATCCAAGCGTATTTAATATTTTCGAATTTTGAATGAGTTAACTCTGTATAAGTTCCATCATCTTCATTAACACCAATTCTGTCAAATTTAGTCCTAATTAAAGTATTGTAATTGTAACTTATACTAATAAGTTCAAAGAAATAATCTCCTGTTATGAAATTGTTTGCAATTATAACATTGTCATATGTTTCTTCATTTGTGTGACCCGGAAGAGCTGACCAATTATTGTAGTCAGATAAAGTTTGAGAATTTGCATTAGCATAAAACATACCCTCAGATGTTGCAGTGATTATTGAATCTCCTAGGAATGCACATCCATTTATTTCATACATGCTAATTTCATTTCCAACATGATATGTGTCTTTGATTTCTTCCTTTTCTAAATCAACTAAAACCAATCCAAATGAGCATGAAAGGTATGCGATCCCGTCTCTTAAAGTAATATTATTAATTAATTTTAATCCTATAATTTCTTTCCTTTTTATATCTGAAATATTTACAATTTGATTGTTTTTTATAAGATCTATATTACAATTTTCATATGTTATAATTGTAATCTTTAACTCCTCAGAATAGGCGACTTGTTTTACGCCAATATCAGAGAGTCCTGTTACTTTTGACATTCTATTTATCGTATTATCCTCTTTATTAAGATAAAATAATCCTCCAGATGTTACACAATAAATTCTGTTATCAGCTTCAGCTATATAAGAAGCTGAATTATAAGATTGGTAATCTTTCCAATTTCCAATTCCCACATCTTGCCCTTGAATAAATAAAGGAAATAATAATAAAAATAATTTTTTCATAATGCTGGAGCAATAATACCATAATACAATCAGATAACTTCTGAATAGAAAAAAAATTGCAATACTTAATTTAAAGATTACTTTTGTGCTTTAGGCCTAGTAGTTCAACTGGATAGAATATCAGATTTCGGCTCTGACGGTTGGGGGTTCGAATCCCTCCTAGGTCACACTTATTTTATGATAATAATTTTTTTGGTTTTGCCATTTGAGTATTTATAGATAAGTACTGTATTTTTTTTGAAAACAGCAGGCCTCCCAAATAAATCATAAATTTTATAATTGCTTGTTCCCTGTAGCATTTCTTCAGCCATAGAATTTGTGCAGGTAATCATAATTGTGGTTGTGTCATTAAACTGATCAGGCGGAACTAATTCTGATTGAATATCAGTATAAAAATGTAAAGGGCCATTAATGTTGGGGGTTACAAATAGGTTGCTAAAATAGATTTCACTAGTAAATCCACTAGTATAATTATTCCCATCATTCGGAGAGGTTGAGCTTACTTTTATTCCGCCATTTACATTTTCTATTGCAAAAAAGCCAATGAAAGCTCCTAAGCTATCGTATGAGTTGATTATAGCATAGTTCTGCCCAGCAATAATCCCCACCTTCAATGTACTTAATATAGTTTGAGTACTAGTATTCATTATGGCGTAACCAACCGAATCCCCCATTACTACCGACTGAATATCAAAATGCCCCCCATCTGAAGTAATGGTTGACGTCCCTATGTCAGGTTCGTTTTGCGCTTGACTAGCGTTTAGTGTAAGGCTGGTTTTGACGTTACAAATGTTGTTGTAAATAGTGTTTGTTATGATTGGATTGAAGGGTGCCGCAACAAAAGCTATAGTTGTAAAGGTGTCAGAAAGTGACCAGCCTGAATTTGGTTGATTTGAAGTATCACAAAATGTTTTTATTTGCCATTCATAAGTTGTTAATGGTTGTAATTGCGGAATATTCCTGCTTACCATTGCAGAGTCTATGTTTCCAAGATTACTCCAATTTGTTGTTCCTAATATCCTATAATGAATTAAATAATGATCAGGGACTGGAGCGGAAGTCCAATTACCCAGAGCATTTATATGCGTAATATTTGTTACATATAAGCTATTAGCATTTAAACATTGGCTTAATAGATTAGTGTTTATAAGCACACATACAATAATTAAAATATATTTTCTCATAAATTTAAGATTAATACAAAATTACTAAAAAATTGATAATTAGCCCGTAAATACTGCTAATATACTGAAAATGATGAAGTTGACAAATAGCAATTTACATCATCTCTAACACGACAGCTTATCTTCCCCGTACTATATACGACATAATTTAATAGAAAGGCGCTTAAATCAACTAAAATGTACTTATTTTTGTTTTTCAAACACATAAATTGCGCCAGAACATCCTCTTTTTGTGAATAGACCAATAATATTTGATATTATACCAATGATAAATCCATTAATAAATTTTTTCTTTCCTGTTTTAAATTCTTCACTTAATAACGAAACATAAAAAGAATCAAATAGCATAGGCTTTGTTTTAATTAGTTTAAATCCATTTTTATTGAATAATAATTCAATGGTTTCTTTTGAGAAATGCCACAAATGAATTGGCACATCCCATGCTGCCCAAAATTCGCCATAATAGCTTGCGTCCCAGCTTTTATGATTTGGGACTGCAATAATTACCTTCCCGTTTTTATTTAGAATTCGTTTAAATTCAGTAATTGTTTTGATTAGGCTTGGCACATGCTCCAGTACATGCCACATGCTAATAGAATCAAATTTATTATCTTTAAATTGTTCTAGATTTGTATCCTCACTTACAGATAAACTGTAGTTATTTACAGCCTGCTCTCTAGCTAACTTAGAGGGCTCTACTCCTTTTACCCTAAATCCTGTTTGTTGACAAGCATTTAAGAATTCTCCTGTCCCACATCCAACATCTAAATGGCATCCAAAATTTGTCACACTTTTAAGTAGGGTGAGTTTTGTTCTTATAGCGTATTTTCTTACAGTTTGGTACATCCAATTAAACAAACCCTTACTACTATTTGTATGAGAGATGTACATGTCTGATTTATAGTAATCTCCTAATGATTCGTCTTTTGGCCTAGGATTGGTAAAAGTAAAATCGCATGTTTCACATGAAACAATTGTGAATTTTTCTTTTGAAGTAGTGTAATCAGTGCAGTGTAGTTTGTTTGCTAAATTTTTGTTTAAGCAAACTGGGCACTTATCTAGTAATATCATCTCCCCAAGTAAATTAGTAATACATTTATGTCTGAAGGAGAAACACCGCTAATTCGTGTTGCTTGCCCAATAGTTTTGGGTTGTATTGCTTTTAGCTTTTCTCTGCCTTCAGTGGAAATAGAGTGTAATTTATCAAATTCAAAATCTTCAGCTATTTTTATGTTTTCAAGTCTGCTTAGTTTGGCTACCGATTCTTTTTCTTTGTTTAGATAACCACCATACTTAATCTCTATTTCTGCTTGTTCAATAGCTTCTGAACTAGGAGTTTCTTTATCTAAATAATCCTTTAGTTCTTTGCAGACGAATAAGTCATTTATTGTAATGTGAGGTCTGGAAAGAATAGTTTTAATTTTAACTTTTTGTTTTAAAATTGAGCTTTTTTTCTTCTTTAGGATTGAATTTATTTCATTTGGATCAATACTTTGCCTCTCTAAAAATTTAATAAGATTTCCTGTTTCTTTTTCTTTCTTTTGTAATTGTAGCAGCCTTTCTTCATTAGCTAGCCCTAACTTATATCCTTTTTTTGTAAGTCGAATATCGGCATTGTCCTGTCTTAAAAGCAAACGATATTCTGCTCTTGATGTAAACATTCGATAAGGCTCTTCCGTCCCTTTTGTAATAAGATCGTCTATTAATACCCCTATGTAAGCGTCTGATCTACTAAGGATAAATTCTTTTTTTTCATAGGCATTTTGATGCGCATTTATCCCTGCCATTAATCCTTGTGCTGCAGCTTCCTCATAGCCTGTAGTTCCGTTTATTTGCCCACAAAAAAACAGGTTTTTTACTAACTTAGTTTCTAAAGTGTGCTTGAGCTGTGTTGGCGGAAAATAATCGTATTCAATAGCATATCCTGCTCTGAACATTTTTACCTTTTCTAATCCTTTTATTTTTCTGAGGGCTTTTAATTGAACGTCTTCTGGTAAAGAAGTTGAAAATCCATTTAAATAAATTTCAATTGTATCCCTACCTTCAGGTTCAATAAATAATTGATGCCTATCTTTAGTAGAAAAACGCTCTATTTTATCCTCAATAGAAGGGCAATATCTTGGTCCTGAACCTTTTATCCTTCCGGAGAACATGGGAGAATCTTCAAATCCTTCTTTTAATATTGCGTGTACTTCAGGGGTTGTGTAGGTAATGAAGCAAGAGCGCTGATCTTTTATTTTTTCCTTAGTGATGTATGAGAAACTAACGGTTTTTTCATCTCCTGCCTGTTCTTCAGTTGCTGAATAATCTATTGTTCTACCATCTAATCTTGGTGGCGTTCCGGTTTTCATCCTCCCTCGGGTAAACCCAAGTTCAATTAATTGTTTTGTAATACCTTCAGCTGATGGTTCCCCTGCCCTTCCTCCTTTGTAATTTTTTTTACCTAAATGAATGAGGCCATTCAAAAATGTACCGCTACATAGCACTACACTCTTACCACTTATTTCTACCCCCATTTTTGTGATAATTCCTGTAACATTTCCTTTTTTAGTAGTGATGTTATCTACTGTATCTTGCCAAAAATCAATATTTTTATTTTTTTCAAGAGTTTTGCGCCACTGTTTTTCAAATACTTTTTTGTCGCATTGTGCTCTTGGACTCCACATAGCAGGCCCTTTACTTTTGTTTAACATTCTAAATTGAATAGCAGAAGCGTCTGTTACTATTGCTGACATTCCTCCTAAAGCATCAATTTCTCGGATTATTTGTCCTTTAGCGACACCTCCCATAGCTGGGTTGCAGGACATACGCGCAAGAGTTTCTAGACTCTGCGTAACCAATAATACTTTTGATCCTAATGTGGCGGCAGCATGTGCCGCTTCACAGCCAGCATGTCCGCCTCCCACTATAATCACATCATATTGTTCTTCTAATTTCATAATATTTGTTATCAATAAATTTTTAAAAACTGAAAATCAGCTATTAATAAACTTATTTAAATAATAATTTTCTTTTTTACGCATAGTTCTTATGTCCTCTTCATTTTTGTCATTATAACCTAGCAAATGCAGTAATCCATGCACCATGACTCTATGTAATTCAGTTAAATAATTAACCTTGTAGATTTTGGAATTTTCAGTTACTCTTTCGGTACTTACAAGAATATCGCCATTAACAATTTTACCTTTACAGTAATCGAATGTAATCACATCTGTAAGTGTGTTGTGGTTCAAAAACTGAATGTTTCTTTCAAGTAAATAATCATCTTTACAAAATACATAAACAAGCTCTCCTATTTGCATCCCCTCTTCTTCAATCACATTATTAAGCCACAAACTAATTTTTTCATCATTACTTAATTCTTGATTTTTTATGTATTGATAATCTATCATTTTTCTTCCTTGATTAAAGTATTGAAATAAGTATTTACCTTTTTTTTGTAATAAGGCTTTAGCTGTACAGGTGTAGTTTTTAAAAGTTCTTCCTGTTGCTGTTTTTGCTTTTTGTAATCAAGGTATTGCTCAGTAGTATTATCTGGAGTAAAATTCCATTCTGTTGATTTTCTTTTATCATCTTCTTCCTGTTCTCTTTCAGCCTTTTCAGCTTCAAGTAAACGAGTGAGAATTTCTTCTTGCCTTGCTAATGTTTCTCGCGTTATTCGGTTGTTGATGATATCTACTTCATTTTTCTCCATATCCTCTAATATCTTGTCAATCTTTCCTTTCTCCCCATTTTTACCTTGCTCATCTCTTAATTTCATTAGTTGTTTTCTGATAGCCTCTTGTTTTTTTGCTAATTGCATTAATTTTTTTGCTTCTTGCTCTCCCTTCTTTTCCCCTTTCTTTCCGCTCTTACCCTTTTTCATTTCTTTATTGAGCTTCTTTTGAGCTTCTTTTAGTTGTGACATTGAGGGTTTTGTGCAATTAGGATTTGGCTTATTACAATTTTTAGGTCTGTTACATTGTGAAGGGAGCATTTCTAAATTTTTTTGCATTTGCTCCAATATCTCTGCTAAAAGTAAAGCCAAATTATTTGTTGACATCATTACCAATTGTTGTCGTTTTGCTGCTTTTTCAACTTGTCTTTCTTCTAGCTCCTGAGTTGCTTTATTCATATTATTCTTGATAGCAGAAATTTCTTTATTTATAGTGGCTTGTATCTGAACTACTCTTTTGCTAAGGGCTAATAAAGAATCTTCAATGATTTGACTATCATCAGCTAGTTTGTTTTGCCTCTGAACAATTTTTATAAATTCAGCACTGTTTCTTGGGGTATTTCTGGCAGTCTGCATTAGGCTTTCTTGATCAAAAGAAAGAGTAACTAAGTTTTCTAGAATTTTTCTTAAGGTCTCCATATCTTCTATTGGTTTGTCCTCCCCACTACTTTGTTGCATGCTTTGCAATTGTTGCTCTATCTCTTCTAATTCTTCTATCGCTTTTTTTTGTGCTTTCTGTGCTTTCTTTTTCTTTCCTTGCTGAAGAGCATCCTTACTTTCCTTCATTTTTTCTTTTACATCTTCTTCATTAGCCTTAGTGTCAGGAAGTTTATTTTTTTCTTCCAACTCCATATTTTTCTTTCTTAAGTCTTGCAAATCTTTTTGCAAATCTTCCATTTTTTTACTTAGCTCTTCCTGTTTGTCCGCAAGTTCCTCTTTATTAGTTTTACCTTGTTCTGTTTCTGCTTTTAAGTTTTCTTGCTCTTTTTTTAGCTCTTCTATTTTTTCAAGGATTTCCTCTACTTTTTGTTCAAATTCTAATTGCTTGAAAAGCTCTAATTCTCGGTCTAATTCTTTTTCTAAATCTATGTTCTGTTCATCTAATTTATCTAGTAAATCTTTTAGTTTTTCCTTGTCAGCGTTGTCCATCATTTCCTCCATTTCTTGTAGGAGTTTTTTCATTTCTTCATCCAGAACTTTATTCATTAATTCCTCTAGTTTTTTTTGTTTTTCAAGTATTGATGAATTTAATTTCTCTTTGTTTTTAAGGTTATCGCTATTTTTCTGTTGCGTTTGTTTTATTTGCTGTTGTAGTTGCTTTTGCTTTTTTAGTATTTCTTTTGCTTTCTGCTGTTGTTCCCAGCTTATTTCTTTCTTTTCTAAGATGGATTTGTTTAGTTCTGCAATGTCTTTTTGTATTTCATCAGCAAGTGCAATTGATTTATTGAGTCCGCTTTTTGTTTTGTCATTCTCGGCATCTTTTTTTGCAATTAACTCTTCTTTGCTGGCTTCTTTGTATAAAAAATGATTGCTTTTTGTGTTTTTTGAGCCATTTATACCGTCATTATCCCACACTTCAAAATAGTACTCAATTCCAGTTCCGGCAGCTAATTGCAATTCATCAAACTTAAAGGTAAAGAAGAAGAGTTCTTTTGAGAGTTGCTTAATTGGTATTTTTTGACTGACTAAAGGATTTGTGTCATTGCTAGTAATTCGATAATTAAAAGTTAGTTTTTGCAACAGATAGTCATCCTCAATTTCGCCATTAAACAAAAATTGAGCATTTGTACTATCAAAATTTTGATTTACCTTAATCAAAGGGAAGGCATCAGGAATTACTTTTATAAAATAAGATAAGCTATCACTCAGTTGATACTCATTTAGGGTGATAATTTGATAAGTAGTGCTGTTGAAAAACTGTTTTTTATAACTAAACGTCTTATCTGTATTTTGACTGTGCTGACTTCCAGAAAAAACTAGAGTTACGTTTTTAGTGTTTTGAACGCTTGCATCCCAGAGCACTATTGTGCCTTCAGAAATAATTAAATCGCCATTATTTTTAATACTCTCATCTTTAATTTTGGTATAGCTTGGATAGTTCAAAAACACGCTAAGATCAACAACCTTAGGTTGTGGAAGGGCTTTTAATGTATAATAATTACTATGATAACCTCCTGCTAAAAATTGAAATGAAATATCCTCATTTACTGCCTTAAAAAGATATTCGAATGTAGTGCTACTATTGCTTTTTATGCGAAATGAATTTCCATTAATTACAATAAACACTTCACTAGGAATCTCATGACCTTCCATTTCGATTGCTAGCGGATAATCGGCATATTGGATTACTTCTAATTTAGAATTCAGAATGATATATTCAAATGGGGCTTTTGGCTCAAAAAAAGTATTGTGTTTTAAAATTCTAGCGGAGCTTTCGGTAAGAATGTATTGCTTCCCGGAAATGATAAAAAGTAAAATGATAGCAACTGGAATAAGCACCCATTTTGCATATTTCTTGTTGTCAGAATACTTGATTGCATTTGCAAATGCAATTGGCTTTATAGTTTTAATTTTCTGCTGGATACTGGCATTTATTAATGCATTATCCGCCTCACTCATTTCTTGTAATTCCAGAATATTTAGCAATTTGTCTCCTATTTCACTAAAATGAGTTCCTATAATTTTAGCCGCCTGTTTGTGTGTTAGCGTTTTGCCAAGACTAAATAAATGGAGAATAGGAATAGCAATATATTTTACAGCTATTAGGGTATTAATAATAAGATAGATCCAGAATAAAAAAGTACGCATTCCTACATCAAATTTTGTAAAATATTCAGCAATTGAAAAGATAATAAAAAAGATGGTAAGTACAGCAATAGAATAAATACCTCCCTTAATTAGCTGGTTGGTATAAAATCGTTTAACAAATGCATTTAGTTTTCTAAACAGTTCTATTTTGGGCTGAGTATTCATTTTTACAAAAGTACAACTTTTAACGGCTTATCATAAAACTCTATTACCTGATAAATCTTATCTTTGCAGCCCAAAACTTAAACTAAAATGTCAGAAGTAAGAGTAAGATTTGCCCCTAGTCCTACCGGACCGTTACATATTGGAGGAGTGAGAACCGCACTGTATAACTACCTTTTCGCCAAAAATCAAGCAGGAAAGATGATTTTGCGCGTGGAAGATACTGATCAAGCACGATTTGTAGAGGGGGCAGAAGAATACATTGTAGATTCCTTAAAATGGTGTGGTATTGAATTTGATGAAAGTGAAGTAGAAGGGGGAGATTTCGGTCCGTACAAACAATCAGAAAGAAAACATTTGTATTTGCCATATGCCGAGCAATTGATAAAACATGGTTTTGCCTATTATGCATTTGATACTTCAGAAGAGTTGACTGCAATGCGTGAAAGAATGAAGGCTGCAGGCGTTCCTTCACCACAATA